>JACCDO011501173.1_pt1 | contig 12505 bp, 14 predicted proteins | sample 7446101 | NCBI WGS metagenome assembly JACCDO01 (sample SAMN15323440, study PRJNA562643) | freshwater metagenome | isolation source: river surface water | place: USA:Blue River Watershed | collected 2017-08-16 | reverse complement strand
GAACTTAGTTCAGGGATGCCTAGTGACTTCACTTTGGATTCGAATGCGTTAGTACAATGCCTCTTTGTAGTAGCTTCATTATCCGTGGCTAGCCTTAGCATTTTAAATTAGTAATGAGAAAATCGTCAGAACTTAGTTCAGGGATGCCTAGTGACTTCACTTTGGATTCGAATGCGTTGGTATAATGCCTCTTTGTAGCTTCATTATCCGTGGCAAGCCTTAGCATTTTAAATTAGTTTTTTAGCGAAGAGAAGATCCGGGGGATATAAATAAATCAAAATATGTTTCTTATTGTCATTTAAATTCATAGAGCTGCTAGTATGTGAATATATATAGACAGAGACAGAGACAGAGAAATATTAAATTAGATTTAAACTATTTTTAGTAAAATTTCTCTTAAATTTAAAATATCTGTCTAAACTGGTAGTAGATATGAATGAAATTAATACTATAATATATATATAATAATCATAATGTTATATAAAGACTTAAGATAGTGCCCTAACTCTTTTTGGTCATATGTAGTAAGTATTTTTGACACATCACCGCAGTGCAGTGGGTCCAAGTACAAGAACACACACATCATGCGGATCGAAGTCATGCGGATTGCTCTGCTGTTGCTTCTATGTGCAGTTTGTGGTTGCTTTATGTTAAAGCCGCGCGTAAATAACCGATTAGCATTAAAAGATTCTAGCGATGTAGAAGCAGCTCCTATAATCCCAACATATTTACCATCCGAATGCGGTGTTGATTATGTACCATTAGCAACTATGTTGGCTACTGGCGATTTTTTAAGTGCAGATCAATTCACTAGAGATAATTTAATTAAAATTGCTGGATCAGAGAAAGCTGGAAGAAATTTTGTTTATTGGACAGAGGTTAAAAATATTCCAGAGACAGATCTAGCAACAATGGAAAGATTATGGTTAGAATTCAGTAATGGTAAGTGTTACAAATTGTAATTGCGTGTTTTATATTTTTATCATTTTCATATATACTTATTTTACTAAAATATGTAGGTAACTTTGGATATTCTGTACAAAGAAGAGTTTGGGATGTAGAGAATGGAAATTTTGATAATTTTATAAGACGTATCGGTTGGACAAAAGTAGATGAAAATGGTAATGAAAGAAAGTTAAAGTGGTTTGGTGCAAATGAATTTATTTATGAAGTAGAAAAAGCTCCAAAAGGACATTTACCATTAACATCAGCATTAAGAGGAACACAATTAGTTAAACAAATATTATTGCATCCTGTTTGGACCAAATATGATTGGAAAAATTATAAGAATTTAACTTGGGGAAAATAAAATTATAATCTTTGTACATTGCATAAGTAAGACTGGTTTTTCATCTTGCAATTATTGCTATCTCTATAGTTCTATCACTATACCCGAGACATATCTGTATCAAATCTAGTTTGAGTCATAAAGAGAGACGATAGTGGTCTTGTGACTTATTACTGATGCACTCAAGCAAAAGCGTTTAGACTTGTCGCCGGTATGTCAATTGTTCAAATGAATTTTTATTTCAAGGGACGAACCAAAAATTAAAATTTTCATCTCCACTTGAGTGTGGCGACAAGTAGCTAGGTGATTTCATCCCTTTGTGATCAAAATCAAGGTGAAATTGGCTGCAATGATGGAAGTAGAGTCTAGTGTGTCGTTTGTTACAGATGGTGACTCTATGGTGGTCGACAATGACAATGATAAAATGGATGAAGAAGTTATAACTTTCACGACAAATGATGCAATTAAAGATCAAGAGATTACAAAGCCTAAAAGATCCAGGAAGAAGAAGGTGGGTGATAGAATGAATGGTGCAATGCCATTGCAAGTATTCCAAAATGGGGATTCTTATTTAGGAGAGTGGGAAGATAATAAACCACACGGTCGTGGAACTTTCACATTTTTAGCAAGTAAATATGAATACTCTGGTGATTGGCTGTATGGTAAAATGACAGGAAAAGGTAAAATTACATGGAATGATGGTAGTAGTTATGAAGGAGATTTCTTAGAAAATCAGTTAACAGGTAAAGGAATAATGAAATATCCCGATGGTAATGTATACGAGGGTGAATTTGTTGATGGAATTCATAATGGTTTTGGTAAATTTACATGGAAACAAGGTGATGTATATGAAGGGAATTGGAAAAATGGATTAAAAGAAGGCACTGGTACATATCGTTTTCCATCTGGAAAAATATATTCTGGTGGTTACAAAAATAATAGAAGACATGGTGATGCAACATATACATTTCCAACTGGTGTAAAGTTTGAAGGTTTATTTGAAGATGGTAAAAGAGTATCAACAGGAAGATATATATTACTTGATGGTTCAGTAGCACATTTTTATGAAGATAAAATTGAGGATGATAATGATGCAAATGGTGATGAATCTGATGACGACAGTAAAGGTGATGGCAATAATGGTAGAGAACAAGAAAAAGAAAAAGAAATCGATGCAGAAGATCGAGATTTTCTTGATGGCATGGAGACAGAGGATGAAATCTAAATTTCTGACAATATAATTTGCCACATAAGCATAACATTTCATCAAGTCCCTACCATTTATAGCCCCGTCCTATTTGTTTTATTGTAAATTAAGTTAAACTCTTTCTTTGAAATCCAACAAACCACAACCCTAGCACCCATGGGGCATGTACGGTCCGCGAAAAAAATTCAGACCTTTTCTCGGTGGTTTGTTGTTAGGCACGCTCATCCCCCGCGTCATCCACTCGTGTTTCTTCACTAAGTGGTTAGATTTGTGGTGGGTTTGTAATTCTGACGGTGTTTAAGTTAAGTTAATTTATTGCCGCGCAAGGTATTCAACCACACTTACACCTATATCGCCAAAGTATAACTTGGTTTTACATCATACTATATATCAACTGATTCATTCCCAATCAATAGTCTTCTCTTTCTTACTTAACTCGTGTAATTATAGATAGCTAGTAGCAGCCCCGGATAAAAGTCTCCACCAGAACCATAATTTATTTTAATTATTGGTTTCTGTGTAATTACCCCTTTTTTAATTCATTTCAGGTTGTAATAATTGATTCGTTATTAAATTATTGATAAAAATGCATTTAGTTAGTAATAATAATGTTTTAACAATGCAACAATCAATTCCTAAAACAGGTTTAATTGTACCTTCAATGATATCAAGTAATGACGAGAATATTGAAATTATTACTATTTTAGCGAAAGTATTAGAGCGACTTATTGAGGTAAACAGTAATAATTTTAGTAATCAACAAGATTTTATCGCAAAATTTCAATGTTCATATGCACCAGATGTATCAATATTAGCCTATTTGGAACGTATACGTAAGTATGCCAACTGTAGTGATTGCTGCTTTATTGTTGCTTTAATTTACATCGATCGTATTATTGAAAAGCGCAATGTCATTCTAACTCAGTTGAATATTCATCGTTTGTTACTCACCTGTGTGTTATTAGCGGCTAAATTCTTCGATGATTTATTTTATAACAATGCATTTTATGCTAAATTAGGTGGCATAACGACGAATGAATTGAATTCTTTAGAGATCGAAATGTTAAAATTAATCAATTTTTCGTTAAGTGTGAATCGAGACTCGTATGATCACTATTGTTACGAATTACAACGTTTTGCTAATACATTGAATGCAAATAAACTCATGTTGAATACAATCTGTGATGACGAAGAAAACCAAGTACTTCAATCCCCTGTGTCAGTTACTCATAGTACTAATGAAGCAATGGGCGGTGTCCGTCCAGTCAAGTTAAATGACTACTGGAGTGGTAACGCCGTTCCAAACATTATTGCTGGTTTTGTCAGTTGTTAGAAGCAGTATGAGGTAATGAATGAACAAATTTTACACAATTTAAAAAACAAAATAAAAAATAAAAACTACTCCACATCCCCATGATCAAAATATATATATTAAAAAATGACGAAGTCTCAAGATGGTAATATTTTATCTGTAACTTTAGGTTTAATCAAATTTTAAATGCAAAAATTGTACATTACTTTACAAATATAGGACAGAAATGTATATGGTTGATCATTAATTGAAGTAACTCATCACGACTGAGAGTCAGTCATTTGAGCCGTATGACGAAGTTTGTGGGGCATTGACTTTGTATTACAGCATTAAGGTAGTACTACAACATTAAGGAGGGATAAATGTTATGACATAAAAAGTATCAAAAGCAACCATTAGGACCGCAAACTGGTCCATAAGATGGTGCAGCAGCAGTGTTTGCAAACATTACTCCGCCACTATTGCCAATATCCACGACAGCTGTGTTATTATGCTGTATTTCAATTTCACCATTTACGGTTGGATCGAAAATTGATACTACAAAACACTTCATCATGTAACTAAACGATTTATTCTTTAATTTTTTTGATTTTCTTTTCTTTCTACGTCGATTTTGATTAGTTTTATTATGATTAATCACACTTTCGTCATCTTTCTTTATCTCATTACTAATTGGCGTAGCTCCTCCTTTACACCATTGTCTACATCCAGCTCCTTGTATACCACTTCCTAATACCATATGAAACGATAATAGCCACAATACGACCATCGCTGTCGACAGCATTCCTTGATTTAGGAGGTATTGGTTTTTTTTGTATTGCATCGCCAAAAACACGTCTCGAAAGAAACTTGAACTGTACCGGTCTCCCGGGAAGAATATTTACCGGACAAAGCAACTTCAAACTATTGAGTTGGTATGTAGGATCCAATTAGAAAATCTCTTTTATCAATATTCATCATTCATACAAAGTTAAACAAAATAAAATGTATGGGAAATACAATCAGGTACCGGTTTAAGTTTGGCTCGAAAAATCTAAAAAAGGAAGTGGGATAACTCTACCTGTATCTTATGGTCAACGCGGGAACCGCAGCAACAATAATATCATGGTATTGGATGCGCAGCAAACCTATAATATAGGATTGAAGTGTCAGATAGTGTCATGCGCAATCAACACGTTGGCGTCGTTGCTGACATTATACGTTATCTATTGGCTGCCTAAGTCATATCACAATGGATACTTGAATATGATCTTGTTAATGACGATTAGTCAAACCTTATATGACACAAGTTTATTCTTTTATAGTGCTCCGGAGGGTGCCCCAGGTTATTTTGATTTATTAGATACCTCATTTTATTTAGGTATGCTATTCGGCATTAATTCGTCCTTTTGGACCTGTATTATCTCTGGGGTTACTGCATATGTCATTTGGACTAGGAAGTACGTCGCCGTTCAAAGTAATATTATATATTTCGTAATTGTCAATTTCATTTTGTCGTTTGTTATAGCGACAAGTTTTATTGTACCATATGTAAGACATGAGGAATATGCGGTGACAGTAACATTTGATATATATAATTATGCGCGCTTATTGATTATTATTTTTGATATGTTGGCAATTAATTTAATATTCATTGTATTAAAGTCATTGCAACAAAAAAATATGGCAAACAAAGGTGAAATTGACTCATCGTACTATCCTATGTATATACTAGCTAAACGACTGATGTTGTATCCACTCGTGCAGACTATAAGTAGGATTCCTGTTACAATATATCAACTACATTACAATGAAACAGTGTCGCAATACCCAACTGGTCCGCATCCCGACACTTTTAAAACGGCATTACTATTTATTGGATTTTGGTGCACACCATTATCCGGATTAGGTAATTGTATTGTTTTCTTTACAATGCAAAAAGGAGCGTGGAAAACATTTAAGGAAAAAGTACTATGTCAGGAGTCAGTCACTGGATTGTCAGAGCAGGAAGAGGTGGCTAAGCCAGAGTCGAGTATTACTCATAGCAAGAGTTGGAAGAGTGGTAGTTTGAGTACAGGTAATTCTAAGAGTGGAAGCCTAGGTATTGGTAATTCTAAGAGTGGAAGTCTGGGTATGGGTAACTCCATTAGTAGCGGTAATAATTCCATCGGTGGCAGCAAGTCCTGGGTATCACAGAGTTTGTCGAAGAATAACATGACTGCAGAGCAAATTAGTATGGATGAAGAGGAGTGGCGCAGATACGATGATCTTGATGATGAAGAGTTGTCCAAAGCAGTCGGAACCGCATACAGAGAAAGTCTAAGTAGGAATTCAGAAATCCGAAATAGTCAAGGGAGCAGAATTGAGTTATAACTTCATGTTAGAATAATGTAAATAAAGTATACAAATAACAACATAAACATCCTATCAATACGAAATAGAAACTACACGCGTATAGCATCACCCTGGTTCTGTCGTTCTTACTCCCACCGGCACTGCCTATATCCAGGTAATTTTTCAAATGATTCTTCATAATGGAATTGGTAAAATTACGCTCGACATGCTTCTTTCCATTTGCTCCGTATTGCTCCGCTAGCCCAGAATTTTCTATAAATTTCTTTAATGCGTTACCAAAGTCGTTTGCATTTGCCTCGCATAGGAAACCCGTTTGATTATCAATTATAGTTTCTAACGGTCCACCATTATTCACTGCGATGACTGGAGTCTTGCAATACATTGCTTCTAATGGTACAATTCCAAAGTGCTCATTTGAAGGGGTGTATATTAATGCCGCGGAGTAGGTAAGCAAAGCCTGGCGTTCCTGATTGGAGATGGAGCAGCGGAATATAACGTCACAGTCTTGGGGTAATTCCGTTATCGTACTTAGGCCTGTATTCACATATGTTAGTCCTAATGAATCGGCCTTCTTGCATAATTCTTCTAAATATTCTACATTTTCAGCTACTCGTAAGTCGTATCCACCTGCTATTACTAGTAGTATTCTTGATTTGGTGACTACTTTTGATTTGACAAATTTCAATGATTCTAACGCTAATTCGATATTCTTTTTTCTTTCATAACGATTTAAAGACACAAAAATATGACTATACTTGTCTCCGTAAGCAATACATTGCTTATTGATTCTAGCTTCGTCGTTGGATTCGTCAATTGTCGGATACAAAACTGCTGGAACACATGATTTACCAAGAATTTCAAACGCTTCTTTAAACTTAGATCTTGTAAATAAAGAATTCACAAGAATAATTGATGCACAACCTGTAGTAAGCGAGTAAGTAAGTAAGTAAGTAAGTAAATAAGTAAATAAGTAAATAATCAAGCAAATTATTAAGTGGGAGAGTAATGTAGGGACCTGTAGTAATTTCTTCAATCCAATCAATGAACCGTCGATAAACCTTTTTAAAATAACTATTTCTTTCAACACAAAGGTATTTATCAGGAAAATGACAATAGAATATAATTGGAGTAAAAGAGAGTAGCAATAATGGGATAGGTGCAGATATTCCATCTAGAAAGATTGCATTACATTTTTCTTGTCGCTGAAATAATATATTCCACCATTCTTTGAAGACGATGATTACTGACAAGAATATCATTCGTATTATTCCACAAAATGCCGTGGCTTTTCCCAAAATATTACGCGGCAACCAATCTCCATATACTTTGACACATTTATGCAATTTACCATGCAATTTTGTCTCTTGAAAGCAATGATTAGGATCATGATGCGACGTATATATCTCAACTTCATGACCCAAGTCTAACATCGCCATTGCGGTGTTTACTACCAACTTCTCGGCACCGCCGATACCTAGATCTAAATGCACCAAAATCAACTTCATGACCTCTCTAGTTCATTCATCTATCGTTTTATGACTTTTTTTGGGCGACTCAAAAATCTCCCAAGACATGCCTGTAGTTACGGTACTAGATTAGTTCTCGGAAAGATTGTGTGGTTTGGGAATCTTGAAGTCATTTCAGACTAATCTCATAAGTTAATGTCACTGTGGAATTCTCTCGATAACATCTAACGATGTCACCGGTACTCTCGAAGTGTCACATTTGAAGATGATAAAGAATAATTATTATGCCTATTTTAGTAGATGATTAACGAAGTATACATTCACCAGCCAATCTCATGGCTGTGCCAGGGACTGACAGATGCTGCGTCGCAGTTCTATTCAGCAATAAAGACGGATATTAAGAAGGTGTATGCTCGTAGATCGATAGAATTAACTGAAATTGCATTATTGTTGCTTCAAGTTTCGGATAAAATTGAAGAAATGAAGGTAAAGCTAAATGCTAAAGATTGTCGTGAATGTTGCGAACAAATTGTATGGTATCTTCGAATCAAACTTCTTCATGCAGATGGTCTAAAAGTAAGAACAACATTCATTATTTTAGATTTTCTTGTCAAAAACAATCAAAATCAAATTCATTATCAACTGAATCGTCGTAGAGTTATGAAAACCATTGGAATTGTTGTAAGAACAAATTATTTCCAGGGAGACAGTAGGATATCTTCATTAGGTTTGGATATTATACAATCTTGGTATATTGCATTTTTACCCCGCGCTCAAATGTTTCAGAATATAATTGATACATATCTTAAATTGAAATATAAATATTGCTGTAGATTTCCGCGAGCTGAAACAGAGGAAAGAGTTAAAATATTCTTAGGTCCAAACTGTTTCTACGAGACATCGTATTCGAGTATTCCTGTAGATCAGTTTATGAATCCCATTACCAGTAGCATTTGCAATGATAAGGTCGCAGCAAGACATGAAACAACAGATTCAATTCATGAAGAAGCCAAAGAAATTTCAGAACAAGATTTACTTCAGTTTGATGACATCATCAGTATTGAAAATATTGACTCAGCGGCGCATGCAATTGGTACAGGTGAAGAATCTTGGGGTACTTATCACGTGAACTCAATAAGCAACAATCCGTTTACCAGCACCAATGTAATTGAACCACCCCAATATCTTTTTCCGCCACCATCAAATAGGAATCCGTTCGTTGTGCAAAGAATAGAACGAAGTAATAGCAGTGCACCATCTCATTATGTTACAACGAGCGGGAATCCATTCGTCACTCTTGCAAGCGAACAAAATACTCTGTCTTCCAGTAACTATGAAGGACTAATTGATCTCAACTTGGTGCAAAATAAAGTTGAATCTTATCCGATATCCGCAAGAAATTGTAATAAATTGATTGATTCCAGCTTGGAGAGTAGCGTTATGGACTTATTTAACGATCTAAAAACCACCGCACCAATAAAACCACCAAAGCATCAAGCTATACTGCAAATGAGCGCAGCATCAGAAATTGTTGATCAGAGTAAGTTCGATCAAATTAAAAATACAGAACCACTACAACAAGAGTGTAGTGTGGACCATAGTATATCAAACCAAACAGTTATTGATGATGAATCCGGTAAAATCAGTGAATCGGATATTTTATCGCCATCGCCAGCTGTGGCAGCAAAGTCGGTGAAAGCAACTGCGTATGTGACTCCTGGAGTCGATCATAATAATATTATCAAGTTTTATGGGAACAATCGTGTAGTCATTAAAAAAACATAATTATTTTATAATTTGTAATTACATAATAAACAGACGATTATTAATGGCGTTGCATTAGAACCAAGGTATGAAATGAAATGAAAACAAAAATCCTAACAACAAAATGAATATTAACAAAGGTGTCAATAGCCCATAAACTGGCCAAAATGCTATAATTAACATAAGTATACACAGTATTGAAATCCCAGTAGAGTAATTAATCAATGTTGGTGAATGTTTTTCCATAGGTAAAGGGTTTTTAAGTACCTCTGGTACCTATAAATGATATTTTATTAGTTTCATGATAAAAAGAGTTAAGATATAATCTTACCCATACAGTAACATATATCATTATACAAAAATTGGACACAAATGAAACTACAGCAATATTGAAAGCCCACCGATTTACCTTCTCGTCAGATAAACCAATATTGACAATATCACTGTAATACGCAACTACGGCAGCAACTACAACCCATGCCAATGCAGTTGCTTTAACATTGATTCTTTCCATCCTGTCAGCTTTCCTTTGCTTCTCTTCATCTTCGCTATGTTGCTGCTGCTGGTCATCCTGGTGAAGTGTCGAATACTTCGTTCCCCGCATCATACTTATGCCTCCTAAATAGTAAGGTATTTGTTTACCCGATTTATTTTGGTTCCGGTTCCGAGTCGAGAACTTCCGACTCTCACCCCAAGTAATCCGAATAGTAGCAATCCATTAAAATTGGAAAGTTCAAAAATATAAACTGAGAAAAGTTGCCCTTTCTCGCGTGTTAATGCACAGCTACTAGCTCTCTTTATCTTAAATCTATGATGCCGGTACTATAATGTGTGACATCACTCGATGACTAGATTCAACTTTTAAAAGAAGTCTTGGTAAGCATGAATATTGGTATTGTAGGAGCCACGGGAGCCGTGGGAATAGAAGTCATATCTTGTCTGCACCGTAGAAATTATCCTGTGAATAAATTGAATTTATACGCTTCGGCAAAGTCAGCAGGTAAATAATAATTAGTTTTTTTTTCATTATACATGATTAACACTTCATATGCATGAAGGCAAAGTTATAATCACTCCATACGGTGATGTAGTTGTAGAAGAATTTACTGTTGAGAGAGCGAGGAATAATAATTTTGTGTTTTTGGCAGTATCAGGAGAATTTGCACTTCAATATGCTAAAGAAATAGCTGAAGGAGATGGACCTTATGTCATTGATAATTCTTCTGCATTTCGATATATGCCAGGTATATTTACTACTTTGTTAGCTTATGTTTTTTGCAATCACTCACTCATATTTATTCACCTATATAAGATATTCCACTAGTAGTCCCTGAAATAAATGCGTATTCTATCAAAGATTCTAAGTTGATCGCCAATCCCAACTGCACAACAGCAATTGCTGCTGTAGCATTATATCCATTACATTTAAAATTTGGTATTAAAAAATTGATAATGTCTACTTATCAAGCTGCTAGTGGTGCTGGCGCAGAAGGTATGGAAGAGTTACTTCAAGGAACAGCATCAAAATTGAAAGGAGAAGAGCCTGTTGCAAGTGTATTTGCTCATCCATTGCCATTCAACCTTATACCGCATATTGATAAATTCCAAGATAATGGATATACTAAAGAAGAAATGAAAGTTGTTTGGGAAACATTAAAAATATTTAATGTCGATGCTAATGATATGAAAGTTTCTTGCACTGCTGTCCGTATACCTATAATGAGAGCACATTCAGAAGCAATAACAATTGAGACGGAAAAACCAATCACTGCTACTGCGGCTAGAGAAATATTAGCCAATACCCCAGGAGTAAGATTAGTTGATGATGTAGCACACAATATTTATCCTATGCCGATGAATGCAACAAATTCTTTTGACGTAGAAGTTGGTCGCATTAGAGATTCTTTGGTGTATAGCCCCAATGGCCTAGATTTGTTCGTAAGTGGTGATCAGTTGTTGCGTGGAGCCGCACTAAATGCAGTACTTATAGCTGAAGCAATATCAAAAAATAGTAAATAAATAACAATTTACTACAATAAATATACTATATTCTTTTTGCACATCCCTAGTTACACTGGCAATTAGCTAGCAGTGGTAGCTACGATACTATTACTATAAATAAACCAGATGGTTCCAATAATGACACTTAATGATGATGAAAATAATCCTAAAATAAAATCAAAACTGTCAGTTGTTGCACTTATACGCTTAGTTATTTCGCCGTAAATGGCTGCAAATATACCCATCGATAGAGTAGAAGTAACAATAAATGAAAACAAATAAACAAATTGTGCTTCGTAATTTGATAATTTAAGTGCAGGTAAAACTCCTAATACGTGACTTGGTCCAGCAATTCCATGAAATAGACCAATAGAAAAGGACAATAATTTTTGCACAAAAGGATCTTTCATATCAACTAAATACTTATCAAATTGTTTGTGATGCTCATGATGATGGTCGTAATAATCATCGTCATAATTCTTATCACTAATATTTTGTTCTTTTTTGCCTTTTTTTTCATTGTATTGTTTAATATTACCAAGAATAGAATAAAATCCCATCGCTACCATGCTTGCACCGACAAGACTGTCTCCATATCTCACCAGTATGCTCATATCAAGTTCGCCTAGATGTGAGAGAGTTAATAAATGTTAGTTTGGGTGTGAGTGATTAAGTGAAGAGTTAATCAGTACCTTTAAGCCAGCAAAATACAAAATATACTACCAATAATCCTGAAGAATGCCCCATACCCCAACGTACCCCAAGATAAAATGCTCTCCAACTATTTGCGTACGATATAGTGGCTAATGCAGCTAAGTGATCCATACCTAATAGCACATGTCCGATACCTAGAGAAATTCCAAGCCATGCCAACTCTAGCATTCAATCAATTAATACTTGATGGGTTCTAAAATCTTTAGTTATATTTAAGCTTATATTCGTTTGATTTTGTATATATTCGTTTGATTTCGTAAAGCTCTTTCCCTTTTTATGTAGTTTAAAAAACCTATTTTCCTTTTGGGATGAAATTGCCTTCCATTTTTGGCGATGGAAATTTTGCAGAACCAAAAACCATCAAGAGTCAATCAAACACGTACCATTCTAGTATACCGATCCCACAGTATTGGTGATAG
>JACCDO010497471.1_pt1 | contig 12508 bp, 8 predicted proteins | sample 7446101 | NCBI WGS metagenome assembly JACCDO01 (sample SAMN15323440, study PRJNA562643) | freshwater metagenome | isolation source: river surface water | place: USA:Blue River Watershed | collected 2017-08-16 | reverse complement strand
CTGGGTTAAATCAGTAGTGGAGAATTTGAGAAATTCCTGATAAAAATCATATGATCTTTTTTATACCCAGCGAAAGAATTGTGGGACATTGGATGTAAATTGGTTTATGGATTCCAAAAAACCAGATTTAGTCGAAGAGCCTAATGCCAGTTGCGGGTACTATTCTTACGCGGATTACTTGACCTGGCCCATGGATCTGGTTGCTGAACTGATTCAAGGAAAGATGTTCAAAAAGGCTGCTGCTGCGCCCAAAAGGATACATCAGAAAGTAGCCTCGAAACTTAATTTCAAGTTGTATCAATTTTTAGAGGGAAAAAGGTGCCAGGTATATCCTGCTCCTTTTGATGTTAGGTTTCCCATCGATTCCAAAGAAGACCACGAAATCTTTGATGTGGTACAGCCAGATATTTGTGTGGTCTGCGATCCTTCCAAATTAGATGATCGAGGTTGTATCGGCGCCCCTGATTTAATCGTAGAAATTCTATCTCCAGGAAGTTCCAAACTAGAGCTTAAGCACAAGTATGAACTTTACGAATCTCGTGGGGTGCGTGAATATTGGATTATTCACCCTGAGCATCAAAACTTGTTGATCTACACCTGGGTAAATGGCAGCTACATACCCTCTTATTTGTTCACGACTGGTGATGTAATTGAATCGGAGGTAGTGAAGGGATTTAAACTGGATTTGGAAGAGTTTTTCAGTGATATCCAGTAAACTTCTGAACATCTTCCTCGGTATCAAGATCTACTGACCCTAAGGGGAAGTCAACCAAAAAGGTATCGTCTTGATGGTTCAAAATCACTTTTTTGGCCCCTTCAGTTCCTTTAAGTGCCAGTAATTCAGGAAAATAGTCTTGACCAAATAGGGCAGGAACCCCAACGGTTCCCGAATAGCTGCAGGCCACGATCCCTTTTCCGGAAGCCTTTTTTCCGTTCATCAATTGATCCAAAAGGTCTTGAGTGACGTAAGGCTGGTCACAGAGCATCAGAATCACCTGCTCCACTTGGCTAGTTTCTAGTAGGTACCGCAAGCCGCACTGCATGCTAGAGGACATTCCTTCTTCCCAGTGTGCGTGAACGAGCACAGTTACTTCCTTGGATTCAATGCCTTTTTGGATCAGTTCCGAGTTACAGCCAAGTACCACGACTAGGGCATCCGCAGCACTATGTTGTGCAGATTCAATGGAATTCTGAATTAATGTTTTTTCTTGATAATTAATGAGTTGCTTTGGTCTACCTAAACGGGAAGATGAACCTGCTGCCAACAGGATGACTCCAGTTTTCATAATACTGAATCATGAATGGGACCTGGCTTATCCCGAAGGAAACCGGGTTTCCGTTTGCGAACGACAGCAGCGATTTCAGCAAGGATGGCTAGCGCGATTTCCTCGGATGTTTCCGCTCCAAGGTCCAAGCCAATAGGAGCGTAGAGGTTACCCGTTGGAATTGCGATTCCCTTTGCCTGTAGTCGCTCCAATAGCTTTTCAGTCTTTCGCTTCGGACCTAAAATCCCGATGTAGGGAATCAATTGCTGGGACAATTTTTCGAGGAGGGCCAATTCGTACTCAAAATTATGCGTCATCAGGAGCGCAACAGTATTCAAGTCCGTTTCAATCTGCTCCATGACCTCTTCTGCAGGTCCCTGGATAATCCGTTGAACAGTAGGAAATCGACTGCTCGTAGCCAATGCTTTTCTCCCATCCACCAGTATGACTTCATGCCCCAAGAGGGCGGCAAATTGGGCCACAGGGAGGGTATCATTGCCAGCGCCGAATAGGAGCAACTGTAGTGGAGGGTGAATGACTTCGAAAAAAATAGAAAGCTCGTCCAGGTCTTCAAAGCAGTGAATTCGACTGCTAGGCTGATCAAATGCTGCAATTTCTTGGAGGATATGGGGATGGAATTCTTCCTTGACTTTAGTCAGGGAACCAAACTGCTGCGATCCCTGTGTGAGGTGTACCGTGCCGATTTGCTCCTTTTTGGAGTTTTTAAGCGAAAAGAAGGTAAGCAATAGGGAAATCTCCCGCTTTGATCTTGCCTGACGAATCAGTTCCACAGGATTGTCTGCTTGATTCACATCCAGGGGCTCGATCAAGAGGTGAATAATGCCATTGCAGCCCAGACCAATTCCAAACTTTTGATCATCCTCATCCGTGGTGTCGTAGGTAACGAGCATGGATTTTTGCTGGAAGATGACTGCCTGTGCTTTGCGAAGCGCATCTCCTTCCAAACAACCCCCACTAATTGCCCCTGTCAATCTTCCATCCTGAGTTACCAGCATTCGTGCTCCAGGACGTCTGTAGGCAGATCCATCTACTTGCACTACCGTGGCTAAGGCCATGGAATGCCCCTCGGTTTTGGCTAGATCATAGGCATCAATCAACTGGGCAAATTCTTTCATTCAGCAAGTTGCGAGCTAGAAGAGGAAGTATTTGGCTTTTGTAGGGAAAAAAGGAGGGAGGACAGCGTAGAAATCACCAAGTAACCCACAAATGCATAGACTACACCGGGAAACTGGGCATTGAGCCCAAACCAATCCCCAGTGGTGAACACAAAATAAAGGGCATAACTACTCTTTAACGCTTCCCAGCACCAGGCAAGGGGATTGCGATCCATGAGTTCGGTATAAGCAAACACGGTGAGGAAAACAAACCCTCCGTAATAGAAGATGCCAGGAGCCCCAATTGCTGCCAAATTGGAGAAGAGGTAGCTCAACAGGAGCAGCAGGACAATCAGCTGACCGAAACTCCAAATTCGCATGCCAGCGTTGAGTTCTGGGTTGTATTTGTCAAAATGGTATACATCCTGAATCTTGGCTACCGGATACTTTGCTGCCACATCACTAGGTCGCCATCCCAAAGGCATAAACCAAATTTTCAACTTATCCTCCCAGTTTTTGGCACGCCAGGCATCTTGAATTAAGAGCCACAAATGCATGAAATTGATTTTGATAGGATTCCAGGTTTGTACGGGTCGAGTGACCCCATAAACCGCAGGAATATCAGATCGTTCTTCCTGAAAGGTTCCAAACCATTTGTCCCAGAAGATAAAGATCTGTCCGTAGTTTTTGTCCAAGTATTCAGGATTGATTGCGTGGTGTACCCGGTGATGGGCTGGGGTGACTATAATTTTCTCCAGGAAACCCATGGATCGAATGTGTTGGGTATGGTACCAAAACTGTGCAAATAAATGCAAGGGTGCCACCACACCGATTACTTCAGGGGGTACCCCTAGAAATGCAGCTGGCAATAGGAAAATTGCAAAGATTTTGAAGATGGAAGAGATGCTTTGACGCAGGGCACAGGCAAGGTTAAACTCTTCGGAGGAATGGTGCACGATGTGATTGTTCCAAAAGATATTGTACTCATGCGCAATGCGATGGGTCCAATAGCCCGCAAAATCCAAGGCAAAAAAGGCAATGACATACACCGCCCAAGTGGCCTCAATCGTGAAAAAGGAAAATTGTGTAAAGAGCCATTGGTAAGAAATGACCGCCACACTGAGTCCAAGTACATCTTTGGTGACATTGGTGATACCCGAACTCAAACTTGCAATCATGTCGGTGACGGGTACTGTATCTTTTTGTTTCCATATACCCCATGCCTTTTCAAGCAGAACCAACACGAAAAATGCCGGCATCGCAATCAATAATATCTTTCCGTACGCTTCCATAACTTCCTACTATTTGCCTTAAATTTATTGATAAACTCCTATTCATTCAACTTTTGTTTGGATTCGAGAGAACTATCCTGAAAAAATTAGTTCTTGCAATCCCAAAACCTCCTGATTTCAACCCTTTCGTATGAATATTCCTAGTTTGGCCACTATAAAAAAAGAGCTTTCCTATCTCGATGAAAAGGAGCTCAGTAGTTTAATCTTAGAATTGAGCAAGTTCACCAGAGACAACAAGGCCTTCTTATACTTCAAACTCAACGAAAGGGATCAGCCCAGTCTATTTGTCGATACAGTGAAAGAAGAGTTGGATGAGCTATTTCAAACGGCGAATACGACTTCTTTTTACCTAACTAAAAAATCAGCCCAGACCATTCGGCGTAAGCTCAATAAAGCCCTTAAGTTCAGCAAGAATAAAGAGGACCAGGTAGAACTCCTGCTGTATTTCTGCGAGCAACTCCAAAAATATGGGTACCTAAAGTACAAGCATCCCATCCTTCAGTCCCTGTTTTTGAAGCAAACAGAGAAAATCCAGAAAAACATCGCTGCCCTGCACGAGGATCTGCAATACGATTACAGTTGCCGATTGGATGAAATTTTAGGAAAGTAGCCTTGAATTCTCCATTTATTTTAACCTATTTGACTTGAAATCCCGATTAACTAAACCCATGAAAAAAGCCTTTCGATTTCTTTCGTTCTTGATGACTTTCCTATTTGCTTTCACTGCTTTTGCGCAGGAGATCAAATGGGATCAGAAAGGAGATACCTTTTATTCAGTCCTAAAAAATGAGATTTTCCGACACACTCTACCCAATACGGTCGGAGAGAAGTTAATTTCATCAGCTCAACTAAGCCCAAAAGGCCAAGCACCCCTCTCCATTTCCGACTTCGCATTTTCTACTGATGGACAAAAAGTATTGATCTACACCAACACGAAGGCGGTGTGGCGCCTGCAAACCCAAGGAGACTATTGGGTGTATGAATTGGCAACTGGAAAGTTAACTCAAGTAGGAGAGGAACTTCCTGATAGTTCCCTACGCTTCGCTAAATTCTCTCCCGATGCTTCTAAAGTGGCTTTTGTGAGTGAATTCAACTTATACGTTCAGGATTTGACCTCTGGTCAACTTACTGCATTAACCACTGATGGAACGCGCAAATTGATCAACGGAACTTTCGATTGGGCCTATGAGGAAGAGTTTGCCTGTCGTGATGGTTTCCAATGGAGCCCTGATGGAAAGCGTATATCTTTTTGGCAAATCGATGCCAACCAGATTCGTGATTACTACATGATCAATACCACAGATTCGATTTATTCCCAAATTATCCCTGTAGAGTACCCCAAAGTGGGAGAATCTCCATCTCCGGCGAGAATTGGAGTAATTGAACTAGCCAGTAAAAAACTCACTTGGCTTAACATTCCAGGAGATCCACAGCAGCATTACTTGCCTCGAATGGAGTGGAATTCACCAGAGCTGATTTTGGTGCAGCAACTCAATCGCAAGCAAAACCATAGCAAAATCTTAGGAGTCAATGTAACGACTAATGTAGCGAATCTCATTTTTGAGGAAAAGGACGCCACCTGGATTGATGTATTGTCCAGTTGGGAAAACACCTATGGCCTTACCTACAGACATGAGTTTAAATGGATAAATGCAGGCAAGGAGTTCCTATGGTTTAGCGAGAAAGATGGTTGGAGACACTTGTATCGAATCGGGCTAGATGGAAAAGTAACTCCTGTGACGACTGGGGCATACGATGTCATCAATTTGTTGCAAGTAGATGAAAAGGCGAATAGAATTTATTTTCATGCTTCCCCAGATAATGCAACTCAAAAGTACCTCTACACGATTAGTTTAGACGGAAAGGGGAAGCCAAAACGCGTCACTCCGATGGAATTGGAAGGTACGCATAGCTATGTTGTCTCACCGAGTGGGGGATATGCCATGCATCAGTTTTCCAACAGTTATACCCGGCCTGCTAGCGAATGGATCAGCCTACCCAAGCACCTGCCTTTGGATGCCAGTCAAAGCATCGCATCCAAGTTGCCTGCTAACCAGGGGATCAAAACCGTGGAATTCTTTAAAATCAACACAGCCGACGGTACAGAAATGGACGGGTGGATGGTGAAACCCAAGAATTTTGATCCCTCGAAGAAATACCCCGTACTTTTCTATGTCTACACAGAGCCTTGGGGAGCCAATGTGAAAGATAACTTTGGAGTGGGTAGAAATCGCCATTACCAAGGTGACTTAGCCGAAGATGGCTACATCTACATTTCCATTGATAATCGTGGCACCCCAGCACCCAAGGGTAGGGCTTGGCGGAAAAGCATTTACCGAAAAATCGGTCGATTAAACATCTCCGACCAGGCAGAAGCTGCCAAACAAATCAGCAACTGGCCTTTTGTAGATCCAACGCGAATGGCTGTTTGGGGTCATAGTGGGGGAGGTTCCGCTACGCTAAATCTCCTGTTTCAGTACCCTGACCTCTTTCAAACTGGGATTTCCATGGCAGCAGTGGCCAATCAGTTAACCTATGACAACATCTACCAGGAGCGCTACATGGGATTGCCTCAAGAAAACTTGGAAGATTTTGTGGCTGGATCGCCCATTACGCATGCCAAAAACCTGAAAGGCAATCTCCTATACATCCATGGAACGGGTGACGACAATGTACACTACGCCAATGCGGAAATGCTGATCAATGAATTAATCAAGCAGGGCAAGCAATTCACGGTGATGCCATACCCCAATCGGAGCCATGGTATTAACGAAGGAGAAGGAACAAATCAACACCTGCGCACCTTATTTACTCAATTTCTAAAAACGCATTGTCCTCCAGGAGGACGGTAATTCCCTAGAATTTTCTGAATTCCATGAAAAACACACTCAAAAGTTTAGCTTCGCTTAGCCTTGTGGGACTGCCTTTGTTGTTTAATTCTTCAGCATTGGCCCAAAAGACCGCTACTCGTGCAGACAGCCTTCGGGGAAGCATTACCCCAGAACGAGCCTGGTGGGACCTTAAGCATTACGATTTAACAATTAAAATTGACCCTAGTACAAAATCTATAAAAGGCTCAAATAAAATAACTTACGAAGTCCTAAGTGAAGCAACTGTTTTACAAATTGACCTACAAGAACCACTGAAGATTACAGCAATCATACAAGGAGGGGAGCCGCTAACTTTTCGTCGGGAGGGGGCTGTGCACTGGGTGACCTTGAGAAAAAAACAAGAAGTAGGAAAAGTAGAACAAGTGCTTATCAGTTACGAAGGTATGCCTAAGGAGGCAATTCGTCCGCCTTGGGATGGAGGTATTACCTGGCAAAAAGATAGCAAAGGGCTTCCTTTTGTGGCTTCATCTAACCAAGGGATTGGATCCAGCGTCTGGTGGCCCCTTAAGGACCATCCAGCGGATGAGGCAGACAGCTTGGATATGCACGTGACGGTTCCCAAGGGACTAATGGACATTTCGAATGGCCGTTTGGTCGAAATTGAAGTGGGCAAAGACACGGATACCTTTCATTGGAAGGTCGTTAATCCGATCAATGACTATGGAGTGAATATCAATGTGGGGGATTACGTCACTTTTGGAGAGAAATACGAAGGAGAAAAAGGCACGCTGGATATGGATTACTTCGTTTTGCGAGAGAATTTGGAGAAGGCAAAAGTTCATTTTCAAGATGCCAGACGCATGATGCAAGCTTTTGAGCACTGGTTTGGACCGTATCCATTTTATGAAGATGGCTTTAAGTTGGTCGATGCACCTTATTTGGGCATGGAACACCAGAGTTCAGTGACCTATGGCAATGGCTACCAAAATGGCTATCGAGGCCGAGATCTGAGCGGGACGGGCTGGGGAATGAAATTTGACTTTATCATCATCCACGAAGCGGGCCACGAATGGTTTGCCAACAACATCACTTACAAGGATGTGGCGGACATGTGGATTCACGAGAGTTTCACCAATTATTCGGAGAGTTTGTTTCTGGACTATCATTACGGCAAAGAAGCCGGTCAAGCCTATGTACGTGGTACACGGATGAACATTGCCAACGATATTCCTATCATAGGTACCTATGGACTCAATAAGCGAGGTTCGGGCGATATGTATTACAAGGGAGGTAATTTGCTGAACATGATTCGACAAATACTTCAAGATGATGACAAATGGAGACTGATTTTGAGAGGTTTAAATAAAGAATTTTACCATCAGACGGTGACCACCGAACAAGTTGAATCGTATATCTCCACCCAGGTAGGTTGGAATTTGGGGAAAATATTTGATCAATATTTTCGGGATACACGCATTCCGATATTTGAATATTACCAACAGGGTGGAGAAGTCCAGTATCGATGGACGAATGCGGTCAAGGATTTTGATATGCCGGTGGATGTACAGCTCAACGGAAAAGTAATTCGGTTGCAAGCTAAAACATCCTGGCAGAAACTTGAAGTAGGCCAACTGCAAGAATTGATTGTGGATCCTGATTACTATGTTGGGGTACTTAAATCAAGAGAATAGTTTATTTGATCCGAATTTGATGTATTTTATGTTGTATAATTTATATTATGTTAAATAAAGAATCGAGATCCGTATCTAACCTCAATCCAATATACCAATCGGTACGATCTTAGGATAGTCTCAGTTTGGTTGACTTCAACCCTTCTTCCGTACTATATCTCAACTACCCCATTACAAAATCTAGTAACTTGTTGTAGCTTTCTTTCTTCCTATTTCAATTCTCCTTTCGAACTACTTCTATCATGAATAATTGGTTGCCTACACTTGGACGCTTTGCAGGACCTCTTTCTTTTCTGCTACTTTACTTTTTTGTAGAAGCTCCTGGTTTAGCTCCTGAAGGAAAATTAATGTTAGGCTTGACCCTATGGATGGCGATTTGGTGGATTACTGAAGCTGTACCTATCGCAGGTACGGCCTTACTTCCCCTGGTTGTACTTCCTTTGCTTGGAGTGCTATCCATCAAAGAGGTTTCATCCAATTACATGGATCCTACGGTATTGCTTTACATGGGTGGATTTTTGTTGGCTACTGCCATTGAGAAATGGGGATTGCATAGACGCATTGCACTTAACATAATAAATTTATTAGGTACAGATTTGAGAAGAATTGTGCTAGGTTTTATGCTTGCAACTGGCTTTTTATCCATGTGGATATCCAATTCTGCGACAGCATTGATGATGCTTCCTATCGGATTGGCTGTTATAGGGCAATTCAAACACCATTTAGGCGATGAAAATGGCATCTTATCCACTCATTTGGCCAAAAATATTTTGTTAGGAATCGCCTACGCTGCCTCAATTGGTGGTATGGCTACCCTAATTGGAACGCCCACCAACAATATTCTGCGTGCTGTAGTGGAAAAATTGTACAACTACACCATTGATTTCAACGAGTGGATGCTGTTTGCTTTTCCATTTACCGTGGTATTGATGGCAATAGCTTGGTTTTACTTGGTGAATTTTGGCAACCCTCTCCCTAAAAAATTTCAATTGGCTGAAGCCAAATCGGTAATTCAAGAGCAGCTGTCCAAAATCGGAAAAATTACATTTGAGGAAAAGACGGTATTGATTGTATTTGGTATTGTTTGTTTTTCTTGGATTACGCGAACTTTTTTATTGGCAAAGCTTCTTCCAGCATTAGACGATACAATCATTGCTCTGATCGGTGTATTGCTCCTACTTGTTCTCCCCTCTTCTGGTAAAAACGAGCCTAAAGGGCGTATTTTGGATTGGAAAACTGCTGAACAAATTCCTTGGGGAGTTTTGATTCTTTTTGGAGGTGGATTAGCCTTGGCAGAAGGGTTTAAAGAAACAGGTTTGGCAGATTGGATTGGTCAACATTTAAGCCTGATCGAAGGGGTAAGTTTTTTTGTGCTATTGCTAATCATTGTGGCTGCGGTGAATTTCCTTACTGAGGTTACTTCAAATGTCGCTACTGCCTCCATGCTCCTTCCTATTTTGGCCTCCGTGGCGATTAAATTGGATGTGCACCCATTTGGATTGATGGTTGGAGCCACGCTTGCAGCGAGCTGCGCCTTTATGCTCCCTGTAGCCACTCCTCCCAATGCAGTAGTCTTTGGTCCGGGGTATTTGAAAATAAAGGACATGGTCAAGGCTGGTCTATGGCTGAATGTCCTCTCCATCATTTTACTTACGCTGATGGTCTATTTCATTCTGCCTTGGCTTTGGAACATCAATTTGGAAGCTTATCCTTTCTAAAACAACACTCATAAAAAACAACTATATATTTTCACTAAGATGTTTTAAATTAAGAGGATACGTAAGTTCTTTATTTACCCTTAGTTTCTTTGGATACAATTAACCTCAAACCCTGCCTATGCGCCAAAGCATGATTTGGAGACCTATTGGCCTTCTATCCCTAATCTTAGTTCTTTTAGTTTCTGCCTGCGGCAAAAAGAACGCTTTCCTATCGATGACCGAACCTCGACGAGTGGAGATTTTGGTCCTAGGACACGAGAGTGACCATCACAATTCCGAAAAATTGATGATGTACATTTCGACTCCCTTGTTTCAAAAAGGGATCAATCTCACCTACACTGCAGATCCCAATGACTTGAACGGCGAGGTGCTTCAAAATTACGATGGCCTACTTATCTATGCCAATCACGATTCCATCTCCCCTTCCCAAGAACAGGCCCTCAAATCTTTTGTGCAAGGTGGAAAGGCCCTGATTCCACTCCATAGCGCTTCCTTCTGCTTCCGAAATTCAGATTGGTACATACAGGCAGTGGGTGGACAATTCAGCACGCATGGCACTGGAAGATTTACTACTCAATTGGTCGCACCTACTCATCCGATTCTACAAGGAATTAGCGAGTTTGAAACATGGGACGAGACGTATGTGCACACAAAAGTTAATCCGGATATTCAAGTATTGATGGAGCGTCAAGAAGGCGATAAAAAAGAGCCCTACACTTGGATACGAAACGAAGGGGAAGGTCGTGTATTTTATACGGCCTATGGACACAATGAGGAAAGCTGGAAGCAGCCCGAATTTCATGAATTGCTTGCCAACGGCATCCTTTGGGCAGTTGGTGAAAAAGTAACCCAACTTTTGGCCGACTACAAAATACCCACACCTCAGTTTCAGGACGCAGAAATTCCCAACTACGAAAAGCGGGATCCAGCACCTCGCTACCAGCTACCCCTTTCTCCTGAGGAGAGCATGAAGTTGGTGCAGCTTCCCGTGGAGTTTAAAATGGAACTCTTTGCAAGCGAACCCATGATCATCAATCCTATGGCCATGGCCTGGGACGAGCGAGGCAGGTTGTACGTGATCGAAACGGTAGATTACCCAAATGAAGTGCGTACCGAAGGAGGCAATGATCGAATCAAAATTTTAGAAGATACAGATGGTGATGGAAAGGCCGATAAAGTCACTGTTTTTGCCGATAATTTGAACATCCCCACTTCCATCATGGCCGTCAACGGAGGTATTTTGATCTCCATGGCTCCAGACTTTGTCTTCCTAAAAGATACCAATGGAGATGATGTAGCCGACGAGCGCAAAGTGGTCATTACGGGTTGGGGAAAAAGTGACACCCATGCGGGTCCATCCAACCTCAAGTATGGCTTTGACAACAAAATTTGGGGGGTCTTGGGTTATGCCGGATTTAATGGGGAAGTGGGTGGAAAATCCCATGCCTTTGGTCAGGGTTTGTATCGTTTTGCACCTGACGCGAGTAGCTTGGAATATCTAGGCAGTTCTTCCAACAATACCTGGGGATTGGGCTTTACAGAAGATTTTGAGACCTTCCTTTCCACTGCCAATGGACAACACAGCGTGTACTTTTCCATGGCCAACAACTACTTGAAGCGACCTATCTTCCAAGGATCTGCAAATACGGTACATGGCATCGATAGCCATTACGACATGCCGCATCTTACTCCTTTCCTACGTCAAGTGGATTGGTTTGGAGGCTACACCGCTGCTGCAGGTCACAACTTTTACACGGCTCGAAGCTTCCCTGAATCCTATTGGAACCGGGTAGCCTTTGTAGCAGAACCCACAGGCCGAGTGCTCCACAAGGCCATGATCAACCCAGATGGATCAAGCTACAAAGAGAAAAATGGATTCAACATCCTCGCCAGTTCAGACGAATGGTTTTCTCCAGTCCATGCAGAAGTGGGACCTGATGGAGCGCTTTGGGTAGCAGATTGGTACGATTTTATCATTCAACACAACCCCACCCCACGTGGATTTGAAAATGGTGCTGGCAATGCTTACATCAATCCACTTCGAGATGGCAAGCATGGTAGGATCTACCGAATCAGCTACAAAGGAGGTAAGAATTCGAAAACCTTTGACCTTAAAGATGCCAAACCCTCCAAGCTCATCGAGGCACTCAAAAGTGACAACCTTTTCTGGAGAATGACTGCTCAGCGCTTGATTGTGGAGCGCAAGGAGAAATCACTGGTAGAGGATTTGTATGGGATTATTGAAAATACCTCTCAAGATAAATTGGGGCTCAATGGACCTGCGATCAATGCGCTTTGGGCTTTGCATGGCTTGGGCGAACTGAGTGGCAAAAACGCAGCTGCCAATGAAGTGGTGGTCAATGCCCTCAAGCACCCTTCGGCAGCAGTTCGCAAGAATGCACTTCGCGTTCTTCCGCGCAATGAGGCTTCTCTGAAAGCTATCCTTGCTGCAGGTGTCTTGGAAGATGTGGATTTGCATACGCGTAAAGATGCCTTCTTGGCGCTTTCGGAAATGCCAACCTCTGCAGAGGCTGCCAAAAAATTGCTTGCACTGGCACAAGTAGCTGAAAATGGAGCAGACCCATTCTTGCCTCAG
>JACCDO010908554.1_pt1 | contig 12509 bp, 7 predicted proteins | sample 7446101 | NCBI WGS metagenome assembly JACCDO01 (sample SAMN15323440, study PRJNA562643) | freshwater metagenome | isolation source: river surface water | place: USA:Blue River Watershed | collected 2017-08-16 | reverse complement strand
ATCCCTCTACCTTTCCCCACTGATCCCATCAACCATTGCCCAGCAAATTCACCATGCCTTGCCTGAATCCCCAACACCAAGCTTTCTCCCCCATCGATCTTCTTCTCCAAAATACAATGATATTCTAATCCCACTCGTTCCAACCCACATTTTCGTTGTCCTTCAAAAACAAGCAAATGCGCATATCCCCAAACAGATACATCCACCCCATGTACCCATAACTCTTCTTGTTCTCTTTGCGTTAAACTCTCCCACCAATCAGAAGGCAAAATCAAACGATCTGCATCCCTAATCTTTAAGATCAAAGCCGAAGATTTTTGCATACATCGATCTTCTCTTTGCATTTGATCGAGATTATCAGTGATTAACTCAAATAAAAGCTGATCTTGATCGATGGGATATTGATAATATGTAATCAGATTCATCAAAGGGATTTGTTGATCAATACAACGCACTGACTTCAAAAAATCGCTTAAATCAATCCCCATTGCCCCTAAATCTAACATCCCTAGCGGAAATCGATTTAGCAAGATATCCATGATGCTTGCTTCACTGAGATTGATTTGATCAAAATCCATTTCTGATTCAGAATGAGCATCATAGATATCCCATAACATCGATGATACCAACTCTTCTCTATAATTCCCTGATAAAAGTCCATTACTAATACTCAAATCAATGCCTTCTCCCCTCAGCAAACTCTTTTCCATATCCACAATCCAAGGATCCAAGAGCATATCATCAGAAATGATCGGTGAATTCTCTACAAGTCCAGCCCAAAAATAAGCAATCCCTTCTCCATAAGCCAATCTAGGATTGACTTTTTGCAATCTGTGGCTCCCCCCTGGAGAATCATCATCACTCCAATGATCTACAAAATAATGACCCATTTCATGAATAATCACAGACTCATCAAACTCATCAGGATCAGTCATCCCCCCACCTAGGAAAATCTTTGAACCTTGATAACAAGAACCACAATCAAAAGGTTGATTCTTTTCCCATAATACAGATAGTTGTGGTGCCAAACGATTGCTATATTTGGAGATCAAGAGATAACCCTGTTTCAAGGTTTTAAGGATATGTAGCGCAGCGCCCATGCTGTTTTCTGGAGGCAGTGAAATATTGATCATTTGATCTTGATCGAGCATATTCTGATCAATCGCAATGCTTAAACCATAGGTTCTTTGCGCATGATCTTTGATCGCACAAGCATAACTTTGTTGATTGAGTTGAAATTCTGCTTTTGCGATCAATCTGATATCTGTGATTGTTGTGTTTACTGGGTATTCTAGTTCAAAAATTCCGTTTTCATCGACAACGCCTTCAGAAATAATATCATTGTCATTTAGGAGTAGAATATGACAATCACTGGCCAAAGCGCTTTGATATTGAGTCTCTCGATTCATATTGCCAAGGGCCAATCGCTCTTGATATTCTACTCTTCCTTTGATTTTCTTTTTTTCAATGACACCTTGATCCATAGATAAATCCAAGACTACCATATCCAATGATTGACCTAAATCAAGGCTTTGATCAGGGATGTTTTGATCGATGATGCTTTGATCTAAGACACGAATAAAACTTTGATCTTGTATGGTTTGATCGATGGTACTGACTTGTGCATCGATTTCTACTGACTGAAAACCCATTCTGTCTCTATCGATATCCATACATGCAATCAGTAACACAAAGGAACAAAGGATATAATACCGACCTATCATTTCTCTCACTCTTCACTAAAAATAAAAAATACATTGCTAAAGCTAGAGGGAATCATATAAAAATTCAAGCTATATAATGACGCTGAGATGACACAATGATATATCAAGCACTCAAATCTATCCTGAAACTTTCGCTAAGGGTTTATTTTAAACATATAGAAGTTGTGGGATTAGAAAATATCCCTAAAGATCAGCCATCTATCTTTTTTGGCAATCACCCAAATTCTCTCTTAGACCCAGCCATGATTTGCACGCATGCCCAAAGAGATATTTGTTTTGCAGCCAAAGATACGCTCTTTGCCAATGCTTTTGTGAATCAATTCCTAACAACCCTCAAAGCCATCCCCATCAAGAGAAAAATGGATCATCAAGATCAATCAGCCATCGATAATCAAAATGCTTTTGATCGTTTAAATGAAGCCTTAATCAAAGGCAATGCCATGGGCATCTTTCCTGAAGGGATTAGCCACAATGAAAGTCAAATCGCTCAATTAAAAACAGGTACAGCCAGAATCGCATTTTCTTTTATCAAATCCCAGAAATCCCATCTCTTTCTCAACCCTTGTGGCTTATACTACCAATCCCCTGGTCAATTTAGAACAGCTGCTTTTGTGCAGTTTGCCCCCCCTTTTCTCCTCATGCCTACACTTGATCAGCACTGGATCTTGTATAGATTTGAACCTCAAGAAGATCAACAATGCTCTTTTGAACAATTTAATAAACTTGAATGGGTAGAAGAAGGTGGTTCTGTGGGCAGTGGTGCCAAAATTGAAGTCAGTGCTCAAGAAGAAGTGAAATGGCTCACCCAAAAACTCGATACTGCGCTTAGATCCATTACTGTGAATGCTGAGAGTTGGGATACCATTAAACTCTTAGATATGGTGAGACGATTGTACCAACCCGGGCGTATTCGTTTGGAACAAAAAGTAGAACTGAACCGTAGGTTTAATCAGGTATACCCGAGCATTGCCCAAGAAGCGGAACTCAAAGCTTTAACTCAAGAAATCAAGGAATACCAAGAAGATCTATATGATTTGGGACTGAGCGATCGACAGATTCAATTAAAACATCAAAGACTCTTATTACTGTACCGTGGTTTATCTCAATTGGTGCTATGTTGTATTTGGTTTCCCATCGCACTGCTGACTTCTTTTGTGCATATTCCTATGGGGATTTTGATTAAATATGGGGCTTTTACTTTGGCACCACGCAAAGATGTGATTGCTACTACGAAATTCTTAATGGGCTTTGTTTTAGTCAATGGGATTTATCTTATGATTTCCATCATACTGGCTTATCTCTATCACCCCATCTATCTACTGATTACACCCATTGCATTGATTTTGAGCGGATATGCTACTTTAAAACTCGTAGAAGGTTGGAGTGCTTTTAAGAGAACAGGATGGATCTTTATCACTTGCTTTTTTGCCAAGAATTATATCAATAGATTAAAACAAAGAAGAGCGATATTAAGACAGAAAATCCTAGATGCTGTGGATCGTTATATGCCCAAAGAGATGAAAAGATTATTTTATGGGGATCAATCTGAAATCAAAGATTAGAATCTGTATTGAACAACAAAATTAAAAGTACGATCTACTTGGTTCTCATTTAAACCAGTCTTTTGGTTGCGATAACCATCTTCAGTAAAGTGATAGCTATACACAATAGAAGCAACACCGATATTTCTAAAGAAGAACCAGTGTAATGCCAAACGATATTGCATTTCATCTCTTGGTTCTCTAATGGTTGAACTATAACCACCCGCTGGAGGATTCTTAAATGAACCAGCGAGATATGAACCAAAATCAGCACCCAACATAATATGCTTTGGAATCGCCAAAATACCGAGTTGAGCGAGATAAGCCATTTGATTGACCTTGAAGTTTAATTCTTGTTTGGCATAGATTTCTGTATTAAAGGTGATGTATTTCCAACGTAAACCGAGTTGAACATTTTGAGCATTATATTCTTCTTGTTCTCTACGATCATATTTTGCACCCACAATCACACCAAGAGTCAATGGCACTGGTGTATAAAGGAATGGCGTATCAAATCTGCTATAATAACCGATCAAATTGAAACCCACTTGACCACCCACCATAAAGGGGTAATTGCTCTTGGTATTGGTGATTTGTCTACCACCCACATTCCCATCGAATCTACCACTACCACCCGCAAAGAATGCACGATAATACATCTTGTTTTGTTTGATAAATGGCACTGGACCTGTAAATTCAATTGCTGCTGAATTGAATTGTTCAAATGATCTAAACAAGTTGGTTCTTTCTACCAATAATTGCTTGTGAATCGATACAGCTTGTGCTTGAGATAAACCAGCAGCACCACTATTGACATTGACTGAGTGACCAGAATTACCAATAGGAATACTAAAGAATGCATAGGTTAGTCTTGGTGTTCTTTCTGCCAAAATACTGATGAGATAGAATGAGTTTTGGATTTGAGGAATGGGACCAAAGGTTCTGAGTTGTAATCTAGAGAAACGAGTATCATTGAGATTTTCTCTATTGATATAACTATTGCTTTGACCATCCAATGAATCTGTTTGGGTATAACTATGCTTGATTTGAGAAACCACAGAGAATCTCATATCTGGTGCATTTCTACAAACAGTAACACTGTCATCATAGATACAACCTACATCTTGACAGTCGATCTTACCATCTAAGTCATTATCAATACCATCTGAACAAAGATCATCATTTCTTTCACCATCTTTGTCATTCCCCATCCCCACTCTTTCTCTAGGATCTACCATCATGCCCGTGGATGATTTACTACTGCTCTTGGCTGTAGATGCGCCTTCATCATCTGCATTTGAACTACCACCATCGCTTAAACCAACAACACTACCACCCTTTAATTTGGTCCAAGAACCGTGACAAAATGTGATATGATCTACCTTACATTCATCATCTTCACAATCTGCCACACCATCTTTGTCATTATCAATCCAGTCTGAACAACGTTCATTTGTCCCTTCTGGTCCCCCATCAGCAGCACAAGCATCTGTTTTAAAACAATCTGCATCACCACAATCTGTGACTGTATCGCCATCATTATCAATTCTATCAGTACAATTGCTTTCTGTTCCAGAAGGCAATGCAAAGGCAAATTGAGCTGATAGCATCAGCAGTAAAGCCGTAAAGCTCAGTAAGCTATTCAATGATTTCATCTGTTGAATCAACATATTATATTTCCTTTTGTTTTTTGTGTTATCTAAAATCAGTCACAGATCAATCTGGCTTTTTTCTCACCAGTGGTTGGGTTGGTATAGGCACAAGTCAATGTTCTGACAACATCAGGGTGGTAGCTACAATCCCAGTCATCACAATCAAAATAACCATCATTATCGTTATCTAAACCATCTGTACACTTACTAATCGCTTCTGCTGGTGTATCAGAAGCATTTTCTTGACAAGCTTGTCTGGTTTGTAGATCAGTCGCTGTACGGCAAGAGTAATCACTACAATCAGAGAATCCATCACCATCATTATCTAAGCGATCTGTGCATTTTTCATAGTCAGCTTCTGCAACAACTAGGTTACAATATGCAGCAATGGTCATATCACTGATGGGTGTGGCTTGTAGAGAAATCAAGAGTTGATTTAATACTTGTTTCTCTGCTTCATTGGTACTATTAGCAATACGATTTTGAATTCTAAAAACTTCAAGTTGCACTTCTTGTTGGCCTGTTGCAATCATGGCATTAATCGCAGCAAGACTTGCATCGATTTGGGCTTGTCTATTGACATCAGTAGTGCTTGCTCTTTCCATTTGTAATGCATTAATCTCAGCAGAAATCACATTTTCTGATTTGGTACATTCATTATCTTCACAATCGATATAAGTATTATTATCATTGTCTAATTGATCGCTACATTTGAGTAGAGTATTCTCTGCAATGGATGCACAGTAAGCTGTTACTTCAGGTTTGGCGCTCTTGGTGCAAGAATAATCATTGCAATCAGTAAAGCCATTGCCATCATCATCGATTCCATTACTACATTTTTGTACCCCATCTTCTTTGATGGATTCGCAATATGCAACCACTTCCATATTGCTGCTTCTTGTGCAAGAATAATCGTTACAATCAGTAAAGCCATTACCATCATCATCAATCCCATTACTACATTTTACTAAACCATCTTCTGATAGAGAAGCACAGTAGTTTAAGATTTCTGGGTTTGTGTTTTTGGAACAAGAGAAATCTTTGCAGTCGATAAAGCTATTGCCATCATTATCAATCCCATCTTTGCACTTCTCTAAAGTATCTTCACTCAATGAAGCACAATAATCTTTGATGGCTTGATCTTGGGTATTCTTACAATCATTGTCGCTACAATCAACATAAGAATCATTGTCATTATCGCTACCATCACTACAAGCGCTTAGTGTATTCTCTGGTCCTTGAACCACATTCATTTGGTTATTGCCACAGAAATTCACACATTCTTCATCTTGGCAATCAAACTTACCATCACCATCATTATCTTGTTGATCAGAACAGCTTTCACGGGTGTTTTCACCTTTGCAAAAACCAGCGCAATCTTCATCTGCACAATCGATTAATTTGTCTTGATCGTTATCTTTGCCATCATTACAATAGATCCCATTGCCAGCGTCTTCAGATCTTTCACATACAGTGACGTACATCCCGCTTGTGCAACCTTTATCGCCACAATCAAAAAATCCATTTGAGTCATTATCTTTGCCATCAGAACAAGAAATATCATCAAATTCTCTTAAACAACATAATTGCATAAAGCCTTTGCATTTTTGATCGCCACAATCAAATGAACCATCATCATCATTATCTTCGCCATCATTGCAAAGTTCAATGGTATTCTCATCTCGAAGGATAGGATCATAGGGGATATATGCACCGCATACAGTGGATTTTTCTACACAATCCACATCTTCACAATCGATTTGATTATCTTGATCGTTATCTTGTCCATCAGAACAAGAAATATCATCAAATTCATAGCCATATACGGGTTCAGATGGAACATTAAAAGCACAAGCATTTAAATAAATACTTATGATGATCATCTGTTTGAGTGTACTTGATTTATTGCTTTTCATGTTTTTTTCTACCTTAAAAGCTTTATCTCAAGCATTCAGCTCGGTTTGTACCATATCTACGATTGAAATCCACATGGATCATACAAGTCTTTAGATTTGCTTTGGCAGCAGCGACCCAACCGATTTGTGAGAGTCTCATGAGTGCATTTTTGAGTGATATTTTTTGGGCATCACTTAAAGCGCTTTTGGAGAGAGAATCATCATTTTGATCGATATAAGCTGTAAGTGCTGTTTTTATGGTCGCTTCATCGGCACCGATTTCAGTGCGTTCAGTTGGGGATATTCTCTTGAATAAACGATCAATACGATCTGCTAAGGGTGATTCCCAACATACATTTTGACATTCTTCATAGACATCTGTGTGCTTCCACTTGAGTGAGTGCCCATCTACTGTAGAAACCAAACGATTATAAACAGTGCCTCTGCCTTCAGCATCTTCATTGATGGAGTGGGTAGAAGTTAATACATATTCTGGTACACCATGTGCCCAAATCCCTCTTTGATTCGCAATCGCTTCTCTTTGAGCCTTTAAATATCTCTCTTCGGAAGGATCATCATTGATAGAAAGCGCATGTGCAAAGCCTTTTCTGATTTGATCTTCAGCCAAATCAGGGCAAATCCACAAGATACGACCATAACCATCTTTGCTTAAATCAGAAGTACAAGCCCATGTACCATCTCTGCCGTTATATGTGCCCATCTTGGCTAAAACAAAGAGTTCCTTTGCAGTCCAATCACCCCAAAAATGTGCAGGACCATAACTTTCAAGGGTATTAAAACCAGCCAAACGTGCTTTAGTATCTTTGAGAGATCCACCAAGAACTCTAAAGCTGTCGCCATCATTGAAGAAAACTGGACTGTCTTCACCATTGAGGTTTACGGATGTTGCAGGGGGGAGTGCAAAAAGTGCTTGTGCATTCGCACAAATAAAAAGCACAAGAAGTAACTTCTTTAACATATTAAATCCTTAGCTGTTTGCCATTCATTCCCTTTGCAAATAGATAGACTAAGCATTAAAGTCAAGGGAAGAATATTGCTTTTATCGTTTTTATAGTAATATTCTCAGCGTGATGCTATAAGATCACATAAAGATTCATTCTCAATCATTGCATCAAAAGAAGTTTAAATATGATGATATTTCGCAACTATGTATGGATATTGCTTAGCTTCGCCATACTCCTCTCTTCTTGTACCAAACCCGAAGTCAGTCCTTCTGATATGATTCAATGCAGTACAAATGGCACAAAGGTATATATCAATGCCTATGTTTTTTGCGTATATGAGTTTAATACATTAAACAATGGGATTCTTGAACCCCAAGCGATGGGTGATATTGCTGTGATTGAAGATCAAACCCTATCTGGTGCGCCGATCTTTGAATCGGATTTGGAAGTGAATCCAGGGTTTGCTTTAGATGCGTTTATTGCCCCTTCAGTGGATATGGGCTTGGATTTGAATGATATCTCTAATGTCGATTTAATCAGTAGTTTATGTGTTGCACCTTTGTCTTATACAAATATAGAGAAAACCAGTAACTCTATTGTCATTCTTTGTAGTGCATTTGATCATTCACCCAAGGCTTTATTGGATTTGGCTTATCAAGAAGCAAAGAGAATCAATGGGAATGATACTCAAGATATGCTTGTCAATGGCAATTAGCATCTAGTCCCCACCATCACCCCCACCATCACCCCCACCACTATCTCCGCTATCTCCGCTATCTCCGCTATCTCCACCATCACTATCACTATCACTATCACCATCATGATCATCGTCTGATTTGTGATGAAAGATTGAAGCCAAGAATGAAGATGCTTGGTTCACAATGGAGTCATCTTCAATTTCGCCTTCTGGGGCTTCACTATGTGCTTTAATTTTCAATTGCTCGCTGGGTTTAACTTCTTGATGAACTGGTTGTTCTTGATGATTTTCAGTGGGTTGAGTGGCTGTTTGATAAACAATGGCAACAGCTGAAGATTCAACGATAGTATCTGTAGATACGCTGTGATCTTGCTCTTCTTTTTGTAGGCTTTCTTCTCGTTTTGTGCTTTTACGATTGAAATAAAAATCCAAATAGATCAACAAAGAACCAGCAAGAACAACAATGATTAAGCTGATAAACTGAGAAGTAGATAAGAAAGTCACGCTTTGAGTGGGTAAACCCAAGAGTTGATTTAAAGGCTCAGAGATATATTTAAAAACAAAGCCTCTTTCGCTATCACCCCTAAAAATTTCAACAAAAGAGCGCAATAATGGGTAAGCAAAGAGCCACCAAATAAAAACTTGTCCATCATATTTCTTGCGATCTCTCAACCAACTCAAGAAGAAATACAAGCCTAAACCATAAGTCGCATCATAGAGTTGCGTTGGGTGTATGCCAAGTGCATGTGTATCTGATGCTTTGATCAAATGCTGTTCCCATTGTTGATAAAAAGGCATAGAACCCTTGGGGAAATGAACGCCCCAAGGTAATTCTGTTCTCTTCCCCCAACAACAACTTGCGCCAAAACAACCCAAACGCCCAAAGAATTGCCCCATCGCAAATGAAGGCATCAAGATATCTGCCATAGGTAAGAGCTTGATATGATGTTTCTTACTAAACCACCATAATGTCAGGAATCCCCCAATAAAAGCTCCATAAAACACCAGTCCCCCGCTTAACACATTGAATAATGGCAAACAAGTGCTTTCAGTAAGGGGCGCTTCTTTATTGTAATGTAGATTATAATATTCAAAATCCACACAAGGATACCAATGATGTTGCCAATTGACAATCATATAGACGATTCTCGCACCCAGTAAACCACCAACCACCAACCACCAGCATAAATCCAATACAAGATTGCGATCTACACCGATTTTATCTGCATGTCTTGCGGCCAACCAAATACCCGTCACACAGCCAATCGCAATCATCATGGAATATGTATGAAAGGGATAGCCAAAAATCTCAAAAAGCACAGGATACATCGATATTTCCTTCTATACTGCCTTGTTGTCAAGACATGAGCAATCAACCTAAGCCCCAATGATTTGGTTTTTAAGTGCCGTAAATATACAAAAAGTGTCATGAATTATCAAAAAACATTGAGAAATCCCTTGATTTTGTTGATATAGATGATCGATCTTTTCTCTCAAGCAAGAGTATTAAACATGAAGGTATTCGTTACAGGTGCAGCTGGGTTTATTGGTTTTCATGTGTCATTAGCGTTACTACAACGAGGTGATCTTGTGGTGGGCTTAGACTCAATGAATCGCTATTATGATCCTACATTAAAACAAGCCAGATTAGATGTATTGAAACAACATGTTGGTTTTGAATTCTATCAGTTGAACTTAAATGATTTTGATGGCTTAAAATCGATCTTTGAAAAACATCAATTCACCCATGTCATTAACCTAGCCGCCCAAGCTGGTGTGAGATATAGCATTGAAGCACCACTTGAGTATATACAATCAAACCTTGTGGGTTTTGGTCATATCCTAGAATTATCCAAACAATTTAAAATCCAACATTTTGTATACGCAAGCAGTGGTTCAGTCAGCGGTTTAAATCAAACTCTACCATCTAGTATTGATCATCATGTCGATCATCCCATGAGCTTATATGCCGCAACAAAGAGATCCAATGAGCTTTCAGCCCATGCTTATAGCCATTTGTTTGCCTTACCCACTACAGGATTAAGATTCTTTTCTGTGTATGGTCCTTATGGTAGACCAGATATGGCGTTATTTCTCTTCACAGATAAGATTTTGAGGGGGGAAAGCATAGAGATTTTTAATTATGGCAATATGACTCGGGATTGGACTTATATCGATGATATTCGAGATGGGATTATTTTGGCGCTGGATCATCAAGCCAAAGCCCATCCAGATTTCAGTCCTTTGACACCACATCCAGCCCAAAGTTCAGCCCCATTTAAAATCTATCATCTCGGTAGGGGTAAACCTGTATCCTTGCTCAGTGCTGTGGAAGAGCTAGAAAAAGCGCTGGGTAAAGAAGCAAATAAAATCTTTAGGGAATTACAAGCTGGAGATGTCACTGATACTTTTGCTGAAATCGAAGCTTCTCGTAGGGAATTAGGCTTTGAACCCAAAGTGGATATGAAAGAAGGTATTCAGGCTTTTGTCAATTGGTATAAAACTTATTATAGAATCTAATAGATATCCCCGTAATTAAGGGGCAATTTGACAACTTGAATCCATACATTCTGCATTTAAACAACCTTTAAAGCAACCCTTGAACACAAAACCATTGGTCAAAGTGCCATTCCATTGTCCATTATCCAAAGTATCCACATTTAAATCACCACTTTGATCAGCTGGTGTAAATGAACCTGTCATAGAGAGATCACTTGCATTGAAGTTTAATCTAGAGATTTGATCTTCTAATACTCGGCTTAAAGTGGTAATCAGGATATTTGAACAAAGGGTAGAATTAGGATCTAAGCCCACTGCTTCATTGATACGATCACAAGGAATGGTATCTCTTAGGAAATCAACCAAACTGACAGGTGTACCTTGGGTGCCATAATAAATAGGCAAAATCCAAGTTTCCATAATGCCAAGAATAATATCTCCATATCTGATTTCAAAAGAGTGAGGCAAAATATTCACTTCTTCACCCATCACTTGAGCATCAAAAATCCCAGCGATGGGTCTGCTATTGCGATCACCGAGTTGACCTAAGGTCACTTCTTGAACCATACCTTGCCAACCGAAACGAATTTTTTGCCAACGGTTGTCATTACTGCTCATCAAACCATTTGCATCAGGATTCCCTCTAAATGCAAATTCCCCAATAAATGTCAAATCAGCAGCGATATTGAGGATATCACCCACAATGGTCAATACATTTCTGACATCTGGTGGCAAAATATTGATAATCACCCCACCCACTAAGCCACCGATTAAATCACCTACCAAATCACAGGTAGCGCCTTGAACATCAGCAAGGACACAAACTTGATCCACAACAGCACTACCTACTTGTTGTTCTGAACCACCAAGTAGTCTTAATAACTCTAATACATTGGCGATTTGGGCGAGATTTTCATCTCCAGCTGTTTGCAATGATTGAATTACATTGAAACGATTTACTACTGTGTAAGTGCCTTTGTTGTAGCTCAAAGGGAGATCCTTGGCGAGTACATTAACCATTGTGGTTTGTCCACCTACGATTTGTGTTCTTTCACAACCAAAAGCCACAGGTGATCCACCTTGATTTAAGATGATCGCTGTGACACTAAATTGAGCATCTTTGGGCAAATCTGTTGCATTCGCGACACGGTTGATATCATTAAATGGGGAAATTTGAGCCAATTCTAGATAAGCACCTACGAGATTAGGCGCTCTTTCTTGTAGTACATTGCAATCAATGCCTTCAAAAATAGAAACTTTGGCAGCAGAGAATTGAGAATAGCCCAATCTACCACGCATGGTATCATATTTCACATCAATAGATAAGCCACCTTTGTCTGGACTTGCCACATTGACATTCCAAGTTACCACAGGGGTATCTGCACTTGATGTATCAGTGGCTTGAACAGTAAATGATGTACCGGTAGGACCAGCAGTCACACTGATTTCTGCTTCACCCAAAGCATTTGTCAATGCATTTTGACTAGACAAGAAAGATCCATCCACACCTTGGGGGGCTGGTTGTCTTTGAGCATT
>JACCDO011599502.1_pt1 | contig 12510 bp, 11 predicted proteins | sample 7446101 | NCBI WGS metagenome assembly JACCDO01 (sample SAMN15323440, study PRJNA562643) | freshwater metagenome | isolation source: river surface water | place: USA:Blue River Watershed | collected 2017-08-16 | reverse complement strand
GTTCCGGTGGTGATGGTGGACGAGGACAACACTGTTGGCGTCAAAGGTGCATCGTCAAGAGGCATTTGCTACACCCAGCAATCGCTGGAAATCTTGAACCGCTTGGGCGTGTTCGACCCCATCGCACGCAAGGGCATCGAATGGCATGTGGGCAGAACCTTTGCCGGGTCTGATGAGGTGTTCTCCTTCAACCTCAAAGATCAAAAAGGCTTTGGCCTGAGTTGCCAGCCCAGCTTCATCAACATCCAACAGTTCTACATCGAGGGCTATTTGGTGGAACGCCTCATGGCCCTCAAGCATGCTGGTGCGCCGGTTGATCTGCGCTGGTCAAGTCGGGTGGTGGCCTGCACACAAAGCGCAAACCAAGTCAGCCTGGATGTTGAAACGCCCGAAGGCACTTATGCTTTGAAGGCCCAGTGGGTGGTGGACGCGAGTGGCTCTCACACGCCTTTTCACCAATGGATGGGCGTTGAGATGAAGGGCGAACGGGGCGATGACCGCTGGTGCATCGCTGATGTGCGCTTCAAAGACACGCCACCGACTGAGCGTCACACTTGGATCGAAGCCCCATTCAACGACAACCGGGCGGTTTGGCAACACCTCATGGGCGATGCGGTGTGGCGCATCGACTACCAAATGGCGCCCGACTCTGACCCGGCCGAAGTGAGCAAAGAGACGGTGGTCAGAGAACGCCTGGCGCGGCAATTCGGACCCGATGTCCAATGCGACATCGTTTGGGTCGGGCCTTATGCCTACCGAAGCGTTTACCTCGACCATTTGCAATCGGGACGGGTGTTTTTCATGGGCGACACCGCAAAAATCGTGAGCCCATTTGGCGCAAGGGGCGGCAACACTGGCATCGCCGATGCCGACAACTTGGCGTGGAAGATCGCGGCCATCCATCATGGAAGGGCCACGCCTGCACTCTTGAAAAGCTACAACGAAGAACGGCATCAGGCTGCCGAACAAAACATCCGTGTGACGCGGCGCACCGCGCATTTTTTACGCCCCAAAGACGGTGTGGAAAAACTTTTCCGAACCGCAACGATTGCACTGGCAAGGCGACACGCGTTTGCCCGTCCGCTGATCAACACTGGGCGCATGGCAGAAGCCAATCGCTACACCAAATCCAGCATCTGCGCGCTTGGAGGTGGGGTGTACATGCCCAACGCGCCGCTTCAATGGGTCAATGGACAAAAGGGGCAATGGCGCGATGTGCTGGCGTGGGCCAAAGGTCGATTGATCGTTTTGGTCTTTGGCACGCTCAGCCGCAGCGATGCCCAACGCCTGCGCGAACTCAGTGCCGGCGCCGATGTGCGTGTGATTCAAGTGGTGAGCCATGCCAAAGAAGCGCAAGCCCATGAGGTGATTTTGGACACCCAAGGTTTGGTGCGAAGCGCTGCACAGGCAAGCCAGGCACGCTGGTCGCTGATTCGCCCCGACAGCTATGTGGCCGCTGTGGGTTCGCACCTCGATGGTGGGTTGGTCAAGGCGGTGAGCCGGGCCATTGCTTTGTCGGCTTGAATCATGAGCATTCGCATTGACATCGTTTCAGACGTGGCCTGCCCTTGGTGTGCCGTGGGTTTGGCCAGTTTGGAGCGCGCGCTCGAGCGTTTGGGCAATTCGGTGAGCGTTGAACTTCATTTCCAGCCCTTTGAGCTCAACCCCAACATGTCGCCCGAAGGTGAAGACGCCACACAGCACCTCATGAAGAAATATGGACTGAGCGAAGCCCAGGTGGTGGCCAATCGAGACCGCATCCGAGATCGGGGTGCGGAAGTGGGTTTTGAATTTCACCCCATGGGTAGAGGCAGGGTTCACAACACCTTCAAAGCCCATTTGTTGTTGCAATGGGCTGAAGAAAGCCAAGTACCAGGGGTGCAGCTGAAGCTCAAAAAAGCTTTTTTGCGGGCGCACCAAGGCCAAGCGCTCAACATCAATGACGATCAAGTCTTGCTCGATTGCGTGGCACTTGCCGGACTGGACACGGCTCAAGCCCAAGACGCATTGAAGCAACCTGGCGCGCTCACCCAGACGGTGCGTGAGCGCCAAGATCACTACCGGCAAGCGGGCATTCAATCGGTGCCCGCTTTCATCTTTGACCAGCAGTACCTGATCAGCGGCGGCCAACCGGTAGAGGTGTTCGAACAGGCTTTGATGCAACTCTCAGCCTCGAATCCGACTTCATCCTCCACTTGAACCGCTGCACCTACCTGCCCTCTTAAAATGACGGCCCACGGATGTCCGGGCCGATGCACCCCTGCAGCGCTTTGGGCTACGCCCTCCCAACCAGATTCAAAATCATGACTCAAACGCCTCAGCAGCCTGGACTAGAAAGCCTCTCCAAATCATTCGATCCTGCCCAGGTCGAGGCCCAGTGGGGTTCCGTATGGGAGACCTCTGGCGTCGGTCGTGCTGGCCACAGAGGCACAGGCAAGGCGCAAGTTGGCACCGAAGCTTTTGCGATTCAGCTGCCGCCTCCCAATGTGACCGGCACTTTGCACATGGGACATGCGTTCAATCAAACCATCATGGACAGCCTCACTCGAATGCACCGCATGAGGGGTCACAACACTTTATGGGTGCCAGGCACTGACCACGCGGGCATCGCCACCCAGATCGTGGTTGAGCGCCAGTTGCAGTCGCAAGGCATCAGCCGCCACGACATGGGCCCCACGCCCGATGTGGCGCGCAAAAATTTTGTGGCCAAAGTTTGGGAATGGAAAGAGCAATCGGGCAACACCATCACCCAACAAATGCGCAGAATGGGCGCTAGCGTCGATTGGAGCCGCGAATACTTCACCATGGACGACCAGCTCTCCAAGGTCGTGACTGAGACCTTTGTTCGTCTCTACGAGCAAGGCTTGATCTATCGGGGCAAGCGGCTCGTCAACTGGGACCCGGTTTTGCAAAGTGCCGTGTCTGACCTGGAAGTGGAAAGCACCGAAAGCGATGGCAAGATGCACTACATCTGCTACCCGTTTGCAGATGGCCCTCAGACGGTTGATGGGGCAGTGCAAAAGGGCATGACGATTGCCACCACCCGTCCCGAAACCATGCTGGCCGATGGGGCTTTGGCAGTTCACCCTGAAGACGAACGCTACCAGCATTTGGTGGGCAAGTTGGTGGATCTGCCTTTGTGTGGCCGTCAAATTCCCATCATTGCCGATGACTTTGTGGACCGCGAATTTGGCTCAGGTTGCGTCAAGATCACTGGGGCGCACGACTTCAACGACTACGCCTGTGCCTTGCGCCACGACTTGCCTCTCATCACCATCTTCACGCTCGACGCGCGGATCAACGACAACGGCCCTGAAGCCTACCGCGGCCTGGACCGCTACGAAGCGCGCAAAGCCGTGCTCAAGGACTTGGAAGCTCAGGGCTTTTTGTTGGAGATCAAACCCCACAAGTCGATGTTGCCGATTTGCGCACGCACCGGCCAAGTGGTCGAGCCCATGCTGACTGACCAGTGGTTTGTCGCACTGACCCGTGTGAGCCCTCAAGACCCCACGGGTAAAAGCATTGCCCAAAAAGCCATTGATGCCGTCAGCAGCGGCGCCGTCAAGTTTGTGCCATAGAATTAAGAAGACACCTACAACCAATGGGTGAACAACGTCCACGACGGGTGCATTTCTGGGCAGCTCTGGTGGGGGCATCAAATCCCGGCTTGGTACGACGAAGACGGCAAGGTGCATGTGGCTCGCACCGAAGCCGAAGCTCAAGCCAAAGCACCTGGCAAAACCCTCAGACGCGATGAGGACGTGCTGGACACTTGGTACTCATCAGCCTTGGTTCCGTTTTCCACATTGGGTTGGCCGGAATCTGTAACCGGCGAAGGCCCCAGCGATCAAGACCTCTACTTGCCAAGTTCAGTTCTGGTCACGGGTTACGACATCATCTTTTTCTGGGTGGCCCGCATGATCATGATGACCACCCACTTCACGGGACGTGTGCCTTTCAAGCATGTCTACATCCATGGCCTGGTGCTCGATGCACAAGGCAAGAAGATGAGCAAGTCCGAGGGCAATGTCCTCGATCCGGTGGACTTGATCGATGGCATTGAATTGCCCAGCTTGCTGGAAAAGCGCACCCAAGGACTTCGCAAACCCGAGACAGCGCCCCAGGTTCACAAAAACACCGAAAAAGAATTTCCCCAAGGCATCCCTGCCTACGGCGCAGATGCTTTGCGCTTGACCTTTGCGGCCTTGGCCTCCTTGGGACGCAGCATCAACTTCGACAGCAAGCGTTGTGAGGGCTATCGCAATTTCTGCAACAAGCTGTGGAATGCCACTCGCTTTGTGCTAATGAATTGTGAGGGCTTTGATTGCGGGCTCAAGCCCCACACAAAGGCTGAATGCAGCACGGGTGGCCCCATGCATGGCTATATGCACTTCAGCCAGGCCGACCGCTGGATCGTGTCGGTCTTGCAGGAAGTCGAAGCGCAAGTGGCCAAATCCTTTGACGACTACCGTCTTGACCAAGTGGCGCAGCACATCTACGAATTTGTGTGGAACGAGTACTGCGACTGGTACCTCGAAATCGCCAAGGTGCAATTGCAAAGCCCAGAGGAGTCGATACAGCGCGCGACTCGCCGCACCTTGATCCGCGTGCTGGAAACCATTTTGCGTTTGGCTCACCCCATCATTCCCTACATCACTGAGCAGCTCTGGCAAGTGGTTGCACCCGTTGCGGGAACACTGCCCGAGTCCAGCCAGCGTGCCTTGCTGGCGGTCGCACCTTATCCCGTGGCTCAACCCGAAAAAATTGACCCTCAAGCCATGGCTCACGTGGCTCAGCTCAAGGCGGTTGTCGACGCTTGTCGCACCTTGCGTGGCGAGATGAATGTGTCGCCCGCTCAACGCCTGCCCTTGCTGGTATTGGGCGACTCAGACTTTGCGCGCGATCAGGCCGCAGTGCTCAAGGCGCTGGCCAAACTCAGCGACGTGCAAGTCTTTGAAGACGAGGCCGCTTGGAATGCCGCTGCTCAAGCCGCCCCAGTAGCCGTGGTGGGCACCATGCGACTTTGCCTCTTCATGGCAATCGATCTCGATGCCGAACGCCAGCGTTTGGACAAAGAAATTGCCCGTCTGCAAAACGAGGTCAACAAAGCCCAAGGCAAACTTGCCAACGAGGCTTTTGTGGCCAAAGCGCCGCCTACTGTCATTGAGCAAGAGCGCAACCGACTCAACGAATTCAAAGCGACGCTGGACAAGCTCAGCGAACAACGCCAGAAATTGGCTTGAGGCTTGCGCATTGAACGCAACCGCGCAAAACACGTCACCTCATGGGCTGCATCGCTTGTTCGTTTATGGCACCTTGCGCAAAGGTCATTCGCACCCCATGCCGGAATGGCTTTCACAACATGCCCATTGGCTGGGGCAAGCTTGGTTTCAAGGGCAGTTGTTCAAAGTGGCCGATTACCCCGGGGTGATCGACTCCAGCATGCCCGAGGATGCCGTGCTGGGTGATGTGTATGAACTCAATGACTTTGAAGCCAGCATCGCACGTTTGGACGACTACGAGGAATGCAGCGCAACGCATCCGCCACCTCATTTGTATCGGCGGGAAATTCGGGCAGTGCGTTTGATCGAATCCAGTGAAAGCCTCAGCGCCTGGATTTACATCTACAACCGCCCGGTGTCAGGGCTCATGCGCATCACTTCAGGCGACTTTTTCAGCGGCGCTTGAGCACGAAGTGAAATTCTTCGTTGACCGTTGACTGCGACACCAGTTCGTTGCCAGTTTGTTTGGCAAAAGCAGCAAAGTCCCTCATCGCACCCGGATCGGTGGCTTTGACTTTGAGCAATTGGCCCGATTGCAGACCTGAGAGCGCTTTTTTGGCTTTCAAAATGGGCAAGGGACAGTTGAGTCCGCAAGTGTCCAGTTCAAGATCAACGTCCATGGCTCACTCCACATTCAGTCGTTCACGTTCGGCCCAGTCCATGAATCGGGGTTCTATGCCGAGTTGGCGCTGCCAGTCGGCAACGGCCTGGCCCGTTCCTGAGGGCCAACAGATGATGTCCTCAGGTGCATACAACTTGTACTCCACCAACTCAGGCGAAAGGCGAATTTCGCCTTGTGCTTTGGCATGGTAAGCGATGATGACTTGATTCATCCGTTGGAAGTCGTACACACCAATGAGCTGCAGTGCCGTGACATCGAGTTGGGTTTCCTCCTTGATCTCACGCGCCACCCCATCTTGAGGCGTTTCGCCTGCTTCCATGAATCCGGTGATCAGGGCGAAGCGGCGACCCGGCCAGGCGGCGTTGCGTGCCAGAAGGATGCGACCTTCGACTTCAACGATGCCCGCCAGAACTGGTGTGGGGTTATTCCAATGCGTCCACTGGCAAGCCGCACATCGCAAGCGTGTGCTTGGGCCACCGTCTTCGTCCTGCGTGAGCCACTGCAATGGCGTGGCGCACTGGGGGCAAAAATTCGGTTCATTCATGCGGGAAAGACTCCTGTGGAGAGGTAGCGATCGCCTCGATCGCAAACGATGAAGGCGATGACCGCATGGCGCTCGCGTTCGCTGATGCGCTGAGCGACCCAGCACGCTCCTGCAGCTGAAATGCCTGCAAAAAGTCCTTCTTCTCTAGCCAGTTGTCGGGCTGTGTCTTCGGCATCGGCCTGGCTCACGAGCACCACCTCATCGACCACTGAGGCGTCGTAAATGCGGGGAAGGTATTCCTCAGGCCATTTGCGAATGCCTGGAATGCGAGAGCCTTCTTCGGGTTGAGCACCCACGATTCGAACCTGGGGGTTTTGTTGTTTGAGGTAGCGCCCCACGCCAGTGATGGTGCCAGTTGTGCCCATTGCCGAAACAAAATGGGTGATGGTCCCGGCCGTGTCGCGCCAGATTTCTGGGCCTGTGGTCTCAAAGTGAATCCGGGGGTTGTCTTCGTTGGCGAATTGATCGAGCACTCGCCCCTTGCCTTCGCGTTGCATCGCATCCGCCAAATCACGAGCGTGCTCCATGCCGCCGGCCTTGGGCGTGAGGATGAGCTCAGCGCCATAGGCCTTCATGGTCTGGGCTCGTTCAATCGACAAATCCTCCGGCATGATGAGCACCATGCGGTAGCCCTTGATGGCCGCTGCCATCGCCAAGGCAATGCCAGTGTTGCCTGAGGTGGCTTCGATCAAGGTGTCGCCTGGACGAATGTCACCACGCTCCTCGGCGCGCTGAATCATGGACAAGGCAGGCCTGTCCTTGACCGAACCAGCAGGGTTGTTGCCCTCTAGCTTGCCAAGAATGACGTTGTGATTCGCCTGACAAGTGGACCCACCCACTCTTTGCAGTCGAACAAGGGGGGTTTTGCCGATCACGGCTTCAAGCGTTGGAAAGTTCATGCCCATTACTGTGCCATAATGCGCGCCTACCTCGCTGCCGGAGTGGCGAAATTGGTAGACGCAGCAGATTCAAAATCTGCCGGTGCAAAACACCGTGCCGGTTCGATTCCGGCTTCCGGCACCACTCATTTTTCTCTCACTCAAGACTTGTCTTTTTCTGTCGATTCACATCGGCAGGAATGGATGAGTCGTTTCCGTTCCGCATCCCCTGTTTCACCCTGGTTCAGTGAGTGGTTCAGATGTTCGCAAGCCGTCGTACGGATTTCCATCGTGCTCAAGGCAGAAGCTTGGCGTTGTGCCTGGCTTCGCTGGCTTTGCTGTGCGCGTGTGGTGGTGGTGGAGGCGGGTCATCACCCAATTCAGGCAATGCGCTGTCAGACATCAAAAACGGCGTGTTCCTTGACAGTGCTGTTCAAGGCCTCAGCTTTTCCACACCCACGCTTTCTGGTGTCACCCGCGCCGATGGGGGGTTTGATTACCGACAAGGTGAGTCAGTGACCTTCAAATTTGGCAACATCGAATTCCCGGCTGCCGTGGCCTACGCGACCATCACACCGGTGGACATGAGCGAAACCAAGTCGCTGACCGACCCTGTGGTGACCAACATCGCTTATTTGCTCCAGGCCTTGGATGCCGACCTCAATCCCAACAATGGGATTCAACTGCCCGCAGCCCTTGCCAACAAAATGCCGGTGCTCACGCCAGAGGACTTCGCTTTGCCCACGGCCAATTTCGAGGCCCTGCCCATCATTCAAGATGCCATTCAAGAAGCGGCCTTGCTGCGCGCAGACCCGAACGCGCGGCGCACGCCCGCACAAGCCACAGCGCACTTGTCTAGCACTTTGCAAGGACTGATGGACGGTGCTCCGATACCGCCTGTGGGTTGCGACATCAATCCAGTGATCAATCAGGCCAAACGAACCGAGCTCAACACCAACCTCTGGGCCGATGAGTTTGTCCGCCCCAACAAAATTGACGACTGGATTCAAAGTAACCGTCAAACGACTTTTTTTGGCTGGGTCTATGGCAACGACTTCACTGTTCGCATGGGCGCCACCAGTGGCGTGATGACGCGCTATCAACCCTTGGCCGACGCTCCTGAAGTTCAAGTGGCCAAAAAAAGCATGGAATGGTCTGACGCCTATTCGCTGGAGAACGATGTCTGGCTCAAACACCGTTACGACACCAGTGTGATCTTGCGGGTGGCAGTCCGCGCTTCGGCCCAAGAAACCGCCAACCAACCCAAATACTATGGCGCAGCCCTCTACTTGATCTACACCGGCGCACCGGGTCGATTGCTTCAATTTCAGTTCGACGAAAAAGTGGAGCCCCAAGTTTTTTTCAGCTTCATCGGCGACCCATCTGGCATGACTTATGTGGGCACGGGCGGCAAAGATGGCTTGGTCAATACGGGTGACGATGGCGTCTTGCCTGTGGGCTTGAATCAATGGGACCAACATCGCCCGGGTGACGTCAACTTCCCGCCCAATTTGAGAAAAGGTGGAACCACCCATTTGGGGCGAGAACTGAGTTCACGCATGTGTGCACTCAAACCCATGGGTTCGGTGTTGCTTTGGTACAGCCCCACGGTTCAGTCCGATTTGATTTACAGCCCAGCCACCAAGTTCAATCGCTGGGGTGTCGAAGCCCCGATGTACTCTGATGCTTTGGGCTTTGCGGCCTCTGTGGGAATTCGGCGCGGTGTGAAAACCTTGGGCATTTTGTCGCCCTAATGCCTTTGCCCCGTTATAAGCACCGCCCAATTGCTGCGACAAGTTCGCGACTCCAACGCGCTGACGAGTTGATTACCATCTGTGGCTTCATTGCTGGAAGTCTTATGCCATGAGCCAATTATTTTCACCGCTGACTTTGTCTTCACCCAAGGGCCCGCTTACATTGCCCAATCGCTTGGTGGTGGCTCCCATGTGCCAATACAGTGCCAACGAGGGTTTGGCCACCGATTGGCATTTGACCCATTGGACCAATCTGCTCAATTCGGGTTGTGGCCTGATGATCATCGAGGCCACCGCAGTCACGCCAGAAGGTCGCATCACGCCCCAGTGCTTGGGTTTGTGGGACGAGCAAACGGCTCAAGCCTTGAGCGACACCTTGGCGCGCGCCAGACGACTGGCTCCTGCCACTCCAGTGTGCATCCAACTGGCGCATTCAGGGAGAAAAGGCTCCAGCGCCCAACCCTGGAAAGGCGGTCAGTTGCTGAACGAATCGCAAGGCGGCTGGCATCCCCTTGCCCCATCAGCCATTCCTCAGCTCGAAGGTGAAGCGCCTCCTGAAGCCCTCGACGCAACAGGGCTGGAGCGCATTCGCAAGGCTTTTGTGTCGGCCGCGCAGCGCACCCATCAAGCTGGCATCGAAGCGATTGAATTGCACGGCGCCCATGGCTATTTGCTGCACGAATTCCTCTCGCCCATCGCCAACCAACGTACCGATGCCTATGGCGGTTCTTTTGAAAATCGAACCCGCTTTGTCAAAGAGGTATTTGAGTCGGTTCGGGCCGCATTCCCTGGCGTTCTGGGCATTCGGCTCTCGGCAACCGATTGGGTTGAAGGTGGCTGGTCGCCTGAGGAGACCTTGGCCTTGTGCCAATGGCTCAAGCAAGCGGGTGTGGATTACTTGCATTTGTCGTCGGGCGGCGTATCGCCTCAACAGCGCATTCCAATTGGCCCCGGCTACCAAGTTCACTTTGCTCAGCAAGTCAAAGCCGCAACCGGTGTTCCCACTTTTGCGGTGGGCCTGATCACCGATCCCCATCAGGCTGAAGCCGTGATCTCTCAAGGTCAGGCCGATGCCGTGGCATTGGGCCGTGCCCTGTTGTTCAATCCACGTTGGGGCTGGGCCGCCGCCGCCGCATTGGGAGGCCAAGTTCACGCCAGCCCAGCGTACTGGCGGAGTTTGCCCAGAGAGGCCGCCAAAGCCTTTGTCGAATCCAAAATTGGCATGCGCTGATCGCACCGCCCATCACGAAGTATTCGACGCGTATGCATCTTCCAATTGAGGAAACCTCAAACGCCAAGGCCATTCGGCCTTGAAGCGCCTGGCATCGATGCGACGCGATTCCCGCCAAAAACTCAGCACCATGGGGCTTAAGGTTTGCTGAGCCTGATCCCATGAAATGCGAATAGGTCTTGGTAACGATAAATGATCGGCCAAGCAATTGAGGGCTTCACCCAACTTGAGATCGGTGTCGTCTTTGACGTTGTAACAACGCTGGGGCAATGCACCCCAAATGCTCCAATGCACCATGCGGGCCAAGTCATCAGCCTGAATGTGGTTGGTGTAGATGTCCTGCTCCGGAATCAAAACCGGCGCAGCTCGCAACAAGCGTTGCCGGAGTGAACCCTCTCGGTCGTCGGCATGAATGCCGGGGATTCTCAATACCGAAACGCCTAGGCCAAAGCTTTTCCCCCAGCTTCTGAGTTGGGTTTCCGCATCGATGCGCCGGTGCGCTCGGTCGGTCATAGGGGCGAGCTTTCGGCATTCGTTGACCGAATCGCCACGTGCATCGCCATAAACGCCAGTGGTGGAGGCATAAACCACACGCTGCGGTGGTGTCCTCAAAGACAGGGCCAAGATGAGATTGCGGGTGCGCGGGTCACGATGGCCTGTTGTGGGAGGCGGAGCGAGATGAACCACCCGCTGCGCCAAGCCAGCCAAGCGTCCCAATGTGCGCACATCGTCCAGGTCACCCCTGAGCACCTGCACACCCAGTTCACGCCAAGCAGGGGCCGCCTCGTCGCGGCGAACCAGCACCATGACCCGCCAGCGCTTGGCGATTTGGCGGGTCAGGCGTTGGGCCACATCGCCACTGCCCACGATCAACACGCGTGGTTTGCGAAAGCGAGAGGGCAAAGCGCCCATGGGGTTCAGGTTTGAAGGCAAAATCGTCTGTTTTAAGGACTGCGATTTGTTGAGGATAACCAAGAATGAGCCACCACATCACCGTCGTGCCCAGTCAGCGTCAATTCGAAGCCCAATCCGATGAATCGGTGTTGATGGCCGCCATCCGTCAAGGCATTGGTTTGCCTTACGGTTGTAAAGATGGCGCCTGCGGATCTTGCAAGTGCAAAAAGGTTTCTGGCGAAGTGCGCATGGAGGCTTATCAGGCCAAGGCCTTGAGCGATGCCGAGCGCGACGAAGGCTTGATCCTCACGTGCAGAGCCCATGCTTTGAGCGACGTGGTTCTGGAATCGCGGCAAGTGGTCGAAGCTGGCGCATATCCGATTCGCAAAATGCCAGCGCGGGTTGCCCATCTCGACAAATTGGCACCCGATGTCATGCGACTGCGACTGCAGTTGCCTGCCACCGAAGCGGTTCAGTACCGTGCAGGTCAATACGTGGATGTGTTGCTGCGTTCTGGCGATAGGCGCAGCTATTCGATGGCGAATGCACCGCATACCGTGGGGACTGAGCAAAAACTGATTGAACTTCATGTTCGTCACATGCCGGGCGGGCAATTCACCGATCACGTTTTCAACGCGATGAAGGAAAAAGAAATTTTGCGCATCGAGGGCCCGTTCGGCTCCTTCTTCTTGCGTGAAGACTCCAGCAAGCCCATGATCTTGCTGGCCTCAGGAACCGGCTTTGCACCGATCAAAGCTTTGCTGGAGCACATGGATTTCATGGGGCTCAAACGCGCAGCACATTTGTACTGGGGTGGTCGACGTCCACAAGACCTCTACTTGAACGATTGGATCGAAGGTTTTGCCAAAGACCACGATTGGTTGACCTACACCCCAGTCATTTCGGACGCAACAGCAGATGATCAATGGACCGGTCGCAAGGGCTTTGTGCACAAGGCCGTGCTCGAAGACCATGCCGATTTGTCAGGGCATGAGGTCTACGCCTGTGGTGCACCCATCGTCATCGAGTCGGCACAAAAGGATTTTGCCCAACTGGCAGGCATGAATCCAGATGGGTTCTTTGCCGACGCTTTCACCTCGGCGGCCGATCAAAAAGCCTGATTCAAACCTGGTCGCTGGGCGGGCCAAATCCACTCAAAGCAGCGCATCGCCCGCGACTCTCATTCGCCCAAATAGGCCTCGCGCACCTTGGGGTTGCTGAGCATGTCGCGCGCTGGGCCTTCCATGGTGATTTCGCCAGAATCCATCACATAAGCACGGTCGGCAAGCTGCAATGCACGGCTTT
>JACCDO011797261.1_pt1 | contig 12511 bp, 7 predicted proteins | sample 7446101 | NCBI WGS metagenome assembly JACCDO01 (sample SAMN15323440, study PRJNA562643) | freshwater metagenome | isolation source: river surface water | place: USA:Blue River Watershed | collected 2017-08-16 | reverse complement strand
CTCCTCTGATGGTGCGTTACTTGGACTCTCACTTGGAGAATAACTTGGCTCTATTGTAGGATTTATTGGTAAATATGTAGGGTTGTCACTGGGATGTAAAGTTGGGGTATTTATTGGCAACGATGCTGGTTCTATTGTGGGATCATTTGTGACGGTGTTACTAGACTCGTCTTCTAATTTTCTTCCATTTATTAGTTGATTCTTGAGCCACCTGGAAGCTGTGTCATCGCCGCTGTGCACAGAGTCGAGAACATTTTCGCTGGTGATTGAGTGCATCGGCAGAAGCCACGCCATGAACAGCAAGAGGGCGGGAAGGAACAGCATCGCGCTGTCTTGAACCCGCCAATAATTTTTTATTTTTCATTTTGAACCGAAATTTGGGGAACATTTCACACCGGTACATTTATAGGTACGGTACGTGCTCATTTATTGAAACAAAAGAGACAAGCGATGGAAGCCAGAAGCATGGCACCTGTGATCTTATTATCACAAGGCAAGCACTTTATAGTACTATTCTAATTATTGTTACTAGGTTCACTGGAATACTGCTTCGCACCGACAGCAATTGTACGCCGGAGTTAACCCACTTATATGCGCGTGTGTCAGTTCTCGCTGTATGTATTAAGTTTTCACAAGTATATCATCTCCTCGGCCTGTACAGGCCTGAAGGGCCTTTCCCACCAGGGAATTTCTGCACTGGGTCACCCAGTCTGGGTGAGGAGAAATCATCCGCACAGCATGGACGAGCCCCTGTCGATCGCCCCGATGATGGAGGTGACTGATCCGCACTGGCGATACTTTATGCGCGGGCTGACCAAGAAAACTATTTTATATACGGAGATGGTAGTGGACGACACTGTTATCCATGTTCCTTGCTTGGACAGAATGCTGGGACGCGACATCGAGGAGGGACCAAGTGTGATCCAATTAGGGGGACACAATCCCGAGAATTTGGGAGAAGCTGCGTATCTATGTGAGAAATATGGTGGTGGTTATAGTGAGATTAACTTGAATTGTGGCTGTCCGTCTGAAAAGGTGTCCAAGAGAAAGTTTGGAGCTAGTTTAATGCTTGAGCCAGAATTAGTCAGAGAAATTGTCCATAACATGACCCGGCGCGTATCTTGTCCAGTTACAGTGAAATGTAGAATTGGTGCAGACAATAAAGATTCATATCCAGAATTAGTTGAATTTATTAAAGCGGCAAATGCTGGTGGAGCAAAAAAATTTATAATTCATTCAAGGAAAGCTTTTTTATCAGGATTAAGTACAAAGCAAAATAGAGATGTCCCGCCTTTGAAGTATGAAGTGCCACATAAGCTTGTGAAAGACTTTCCTGACCTAAAGTTTATTATTAATGGTGGTATTCTGACTCTAGAACAAGGATTGAAACACATGAATAGTGATTACGTATACATCTATAGCTCGCAAGAGAAAACAAGTGTCGCAGATATCAGTGCCGAGTGTGCAGATTTGTTTCAACAAGAAATACTACCACCTGTGCACGGTGTAATGATAGGACGCGCAGCGTTTAACTCTCCGACCATATTTGCCAACGCCGATAGTACATATTTTGGAGTCAAGGATCCATGTTTAACGAGAAGGGAGTTATTACAGAGATACTGCGACTACTGCGATAGATTTCCTGCACCTGACACTGACGGTAGAGCTATGAGTGTTTCATTACTGCTGAAACCAGTTCAAAATCTTATGAATGGAATTAGAAATAATACTGTTTACCGTCGTTACTTGAACGATTTATACAATAAACATTCAAAAGGACCTAACAGAAATCCGGCTTTTATCGCCCGCGAGGTAATAGAAGGAGCAATGCAACAAATTGAAGAATCAGATTTAGACAGTCCTATCTGGCTTGGCGATGAATATAGGGGACTGAACAAAAGGAAAGGCTTGGTCTGAAAAGTAGAAATATATTGCTATATATCTTTGTTATTACTGTTATTGTGATGTTCCCAAATCCCACTACTGTAAATTTGCTCAAAGAAATCACGCCATTCAGCATCCGTTTTTGGAAGATGCATGATCTTTTCCACTTCTTGAAATATTTCATCCTCTAAACTCAGCTGCTTAGCTTCCGCATAAGTGTCTTGAATGACATCATTACAAGCATATAATTCCACTTTAAAGCCGTCTTTTATTACTGCTACATCTCTCACATTGTGATAAATCCCAGCGAATAATAATAATAAAAATAATAAAGGTATCATCCACGCCATTCTCACTGTAACAGGAAAAGTTGTTACTACTTCCTGCAGACTTATTACCAACACCGTCGATTTAACTGCTGCATATCGGTCCATGCCCTCTAACACGAACGAATCTGGAATGCATCTAAAGCGTTGAGAGCCCATGTGACAATCACTTATGGTCACCTCAATATCTTCTTGCAAATTTCCATCCAACACTATTGTTGAATTTATGCGAATAAAACCTTCATAGAAGTCGTTGATGCGACACAGACACTCCGCTGGAGGGCTCGCGGCAGACACCAGCTGCAACAGCAACAACATGGCTCGCGGTGTAACAAAGTGAAAATCTAGGCTCTCGCCCGACTCCCGACTCCCTCATTGTGACTGTTTTAAAATATAATTTTTTTTTGAAATAAAAATAAAATAAAATTAATCAAAAGGGAAAGGAGCCGAAGTAGCGACGGAATGGACAGCTTCGATGGCGCGGAAGGGGTCGCCTTCCAGAGCATGCACCGCGGCGTCTCGAGTAATTCAGTGGCGACTATCCCAGAGGGATCACTTACATTTGAATATAATGAGTTAAAGCGTAAATTGGATCGTAAAGAAGTTGATTACAAGCGGAAGGAAAAGGAATGTGTCGGGTATCAGAAAGAAATTGCAAGAATTCACAAAGAAGTAAAATTATCAGCAGCTGAAATGCAAAGTTTAAGGGATCGAAATGATCAATTACAGCAATCACTTATTAATTCTAGATTATTATCACAAAATGCACGGGATGATGCTGATTCGAAATTAGCAAATTCAAGAATAAGAGAATTAGAGAGTGCGTTGGGTGCGTCAATACATAAATACAACTTGTCAGAGGCTGATAATGAGTCATCAAAACAGACTATACTATTATTACAATCGAAACTACAAAATTTTGAATCGCAAGTAGAGAGTTTAAGGAATAGTGAGAGTAAGGCTGTAGACGAGCTAGTTTCCTATAGAACTGAGTCCAAGGCCAAGGAGGCCGTATTAGATGAGAAGTTAAAAACAGCAAATAGTGCATTGAAGGATTTAGCTGAAGCGAATATTACCATAAACAGATTACGCAATGAAATTGAGCAACGAAAACTTAATAGTGAACAAAATGAAAAGACTATAATCGAGTTGAAGGAGGATTTGCGCAAGTTGCGATCTACATTGGAGGTAAGAAGTGAGACTAACTCAGTATTACGTGCACAATTAGAAGAAATCAATGGTTCAAAATTCACGATATCGAAAGATGAAATGGACAGATTGAAGAGCTACGAGACAGAAAACAAGAAAGTTGCATCGAGGAATAAAGATCTATCCAAGTCGGTAGATTTATATATGGGATTACTTACGCGTGCAGAGAGTGAGAAGGAGTTGATACAAAAGGAGTACAAAGATTTGCAGATTGAACACAGTAAGATTAAAGCCGATTTATCGAGAGTGATGCAGGAGAAAGGGACGTCTTTATCGTCGATGAAGGCGTTAAAGACGGAAGTAGTACAACTGAGAAGAGATAATAAAGACATGATTGCTGAATTAAAGGAGTTGAAAGAAAATCCTTCGTATGACATAGCAGAAATTCGTAATATGAAAACAGGTTTACTGACACTAGAAAAGAGTAAGCATGATGAAATAGAACTGAAACAAGAAGAGAAAAAAAAACGGCATGTTGCTGAAGAGTCGTTGAAAGCATTAAGGAGTCGCGTATCATTTTTATTAGAACAATTAGATCAAGCATCCCAATTATCTGTTGCATGGCAGGAGGAAAAAACTCTCCTGCAATCAGAGTTAGCTGCGCTACATGCCACCAATTCTGATCTCAGACAGCGCTTGGTGTATGTGCAACAAACGTTTGTCACAAGACATATTCGTGATTTACCAGAGGAAGAAGTGAAACTACGTCAGTCAATTAATAGTGGTAAGTCTAAGCCTATTGATGGAGAGCCGTGGACTAATAATACGCAACTTGGATTTGGTAAGCAACCAGCTCAATTGACTGAAGCGGAAGATATACTAACTGGTCGAGCCGGTAAACATATAAGTGAATTTGGTGGCGTTTTTAACAAAGCAATCACTGACGTTATTCCACATTCGCCCGAGAGTGCAATTGAACGAGCACTATTTGATATCACATGCGCGTTTTCGTCAGGAGTGCGATCAAAATCTAAAGGGGTTAAAGGCAGCCGTCGTAAGAAAGGATCCTTAAAGAGTGTTTACCGGGTTCAGCAAGATGAGCATGAAGGAACGTGTGATATTGTTGTTACGCCAGATGAAAGCACTAATAATTACGATGCAGATGCGGCAGAGATGCTCAATGGGCTACAAATACCCGCGTTCCTTAAGTTTGCGGTGTCGCGACCTACATCGAAATTGTTCATTATATTCTCAGAGAAGATAGCATCCATGTTGAATTTTTTCCGTGCCACAATAGTAGACTTATTAGAAGATATCAGTGATAGCCGCATGGAGATAGCAAGAAGTATATCGAAGACGACGGTATCGAGTAATAGATTTGATCAAATTCGTGATAGGTTTGTGAAAGAAAGATTTGCGAAGCAAAAAATGATAATGAAGTATATACGCGAGCAGATGAAGCATAGTGACATGCGAGTAGTAATAGATCAGGTAGTGAAGAAGGCTCGAGATCAACTAGAAGAAATCGAAGCCACGCCAGATTATGGAGGATGGCAAGCCACTGCGGTTAATGCCACCAAAGACTTGTTGGTGCAATTAGTACAAATTGCGGACCAGTTAGCACTAGCAGGTGCAAGTAGTGGCACCAGCACTGGTCCTGTCGGCGGTTTGGAGATTAGATTGCCACAGTCACTGGTGGACGACGAGACTTTAAATGGCGTCCTTTCATTAATATGCGGTGTATTTTCGTTTGAAAATAGTAGCAGCAGTGGAGCCAATGCAAGCGACTTCCATGGGGATGAAGCCGTGACAAACAATAAAGAAATAGACGATGCAGTGATCACAGAAGCATCTTTAACCGTAGCGAAAGTTTTCCATAATCCAAAACTCACAGAAAACTACATATCTCGCATCCTTCTACTGAATCTTCGGAATAACCAACTCACAGATTTGTCAGCGAAGCTGTTGGCATCTTTTGTAGAAAAATCGTCAGAGTTGCGAATGTTAGATATCAGAGAAAATTACATCACCGAGGTTGGCGCGAAGCTGTTGTTTGATGCAACTAGAAAAAATCCAAGTATTCTTTATGTTACCCAGAAGCAAGGAGGCTTTATGATAGAAGGTCATCGCGAAATAGTGGGATCAGTACAAGCACAACCTAAAAATATGAATCGTGATGCATTTGAACGCTTAGTTGGTAACATTAAGCATCCACTACGCATTGATATACGTGATAACACGACGGACCAAGGCGTTATGCAGGGATTCCTCGATTCCATCGAGTTTAAACCAAAGACAGAGTCATCCGAGACAGTACGCACGGAGGCAAGTGACTCTGGGGATAGAATGGGTGGCAAGTGGACTGCATCGGGTATCATTAAAAGTACTCCAACTAAATTAGATAGAGCGATGCGACCACAATCTGCATCTAGTCCTGGTCGCACATCGTTGAATAGACCTCCTCTAAATAGGCCTCACTCTGCTTATAATACTCGTGGTGCTAATACTCGTGATTTGGGTGCTTTAGATGATGAAGATGACGATGATGACGACACTAAAGGATTGAATGTTTCAATCGGCGTGAAATCACTACGAAGTTCGTATAGCGCAGATAACTATAATGCCGGTAGTAACGATGCGAGTAATATCCAAGAAGTCATTCAACGACGTCAATCAAACGACAAAATGACCGGACCAACGGAGTTATTCACTGCCACTTCCGCTGGAACACATTCCAAAGGCAAAATTGGTAGTATTATCGATGAACAAATCAGACAAATGCAAGAAAGTGGCGGCAAACAAACAACAATGAGTGGGTCGGTAGTGACTAAGAAAGGTATAGCGGAGTCGTCACCACTGAAGAAGGAAGCGAAGCGTGAGCTAACGGTGCGCGAAAGAACGTTAACTAGGACTAAAGCCGTTTATAGCAGTACTATGAAAATCCCAGGCGACGACAAAGAGGACGATCTAATACAGAAGTTTCATGGTAGTTCAACTATGAATACGCCTACTAAATTCGGACCTAAAGGCATCAAGAATGATCCACTATTTGCATCACCATTACCACGCCCTAACTCCGCCAATTCCATTGTTCGTGATCGATTACAGTCTGCGAAGGAAAGGTCATTGACTGTGCAATCACCACGTGGAAGTTCTAGCAATGCATTACCCAGCAGCGGCAAGAAAAAAATGAAAACAAAGTCACCTCATTCACTGTTAGATAGTCTTCAAAAGTTGAATCCTGGAGTTTTATTTTAAAATTATTTGTATCTAAACGTAATCAAATCGAACGACGAATCCCGCGTCGTTTCTATCGTTCAATTTTGTGCCGAATGAGGTATTTGCTACATCGCGATCTTGGTTGTTGCACGGCCCCGGGTGTAGTGAACTTGGCAAGCAACTATGGTCCGTACTACGTAGTACGGACTTCACCGGTACTCATAAAGAGAAATTGAAAGCAGATAGTGGTCATGTACATTTCCTTCTAAACCACAATTAACTAATATTTCCCATGCTTTCTTCACTATGGTTAATCGGTACATAAGCAGGATGAAAATTTTATATTAACGCACCATCGCATTCTGTAATACATAATAATACAGGCCATTTATCCCTAAAACTTCGGCAATTGTCAACTCATTTACTCTCCTCTGTACGAGCAGTGTCAAAGAAATAGATAATCTTTGAAGAATTTTTGTTTAACCCTAGCAGCAGGGCCTAGCTGATTGGTTGTCGAATTCGACGGCCAACCAAACAAAAACATTAAGCGATAATGAGTTACAAGCTATATGCCGATGGAGGTAACTTCCGCGCCATCAAGGTGTTGGTCGCCGCCGAATACAACAAAGTCGATATCGAGGTTAAGGGGGTCGAAGCATCCAAGAAGGTATTGATGGGCAGAGTGCCTGTGTTAGAAACAGCGAAGGGTTTATTAGGTGAATCCAATGCTATTGCTAGATATATTGCCGGAATCAGAACTGATACCGGATTATTGGGTGCAACCGCATTCGATGGTGCATTAGTTAATCAATGGATTGACTTTACTGCTCATGAAATTGAATTACCAGCAACAGTATGGGTATATCCAGTTATGGGTGTTATGCCTGCCAATCCTGCTGCCACTGCCAAGGCCAAGTCTGATCTTGCCAAGGCATTAGACGTCGTAGAAAAGCATCTAGATACCAATTCTTACTTAGTTGGTCATACAATTACATTAGCTGATATTACTTTAGTTTCTGCATTATTGTATCCATTCAAATTCGTTTGCGATGCTGGTTTCCGTAAGAAAATACCTAACGTAGTCAGATGGTTCACTACCTGCGTCAAACAAGCCGAATTCACTAGTATAATTGGTGACGTAGTATTATGTGAGAAAGAAACTCAAGCTGCTGCAGGAGGTGCCGCAGTAGGAGGAGCCAAGAAAGATGCTAAACCTAAGGAAGAGAAGAAGAAGGAAGAAAAGAAGAAGGAAGAAAAGCCAAAGGAAGAGAAGCCAAAGGAGGAGAAGAAGAAGAGTAAGAAGGATGATGATGACGAGCCTGAGCCTGATTATGTAGAGGAGAAGAAGGCAGAACATCCATTTAAAATTTTAGACAAATCAAATCCATCAACCTTTGTCATGGATACATGGAAGAAAACTTATTCTAACTGTGATGGCAACTACGCTGGTGCAATGAACACATTTTGGGAGACATTCGATGCTGCTGGTTGGTCTATCTTCAGAGGCGATTACAATTATAACGATGAAAATAAAGTACTATGGTTAACATCTAACTTAATTGGTGGTTTCATCCAACGCACCGAAGAGATCCGCAAGTGGCTATTTGGAACCATGACTATTCGTGGTGTTGAAGGTAAAGGTCCATTAAAGGTTACTGCCTACTACTTAATTCGTGGTGATTCCATCCAACCATTACTCTCATGTAACGATGATGCTGCATGTTACACATGGACTAAAGTGAATATTCCAGCATCTGAGGCCGATAAGAAACTACTTTTTGATTATTGGTGCAGTGAAGGTCCTCTAGACGGTGAGCCATGCCTAGATTCTCGTTGTTACAAATAAGCATTTTTCAGGTATATAAGAAAAAAATATATTTTTGCAATCTTTTTGTTAAATTACATTCTTGCTAATAACTCCACTTCCCTTCTTGTCTCCCAAGAGATACGCTTACTATTAATCATCATGTGCACTACTTCTATATATTCCATTCCACGCAACCTTCAAGTGACGGTTTATTCCACGTTGCACAACCAAAGAGAATTTCAGGTAATTCGTCGTCTTCTCTGCCTTCTAAACAAAAACCAAAACTACAAACAACTTCAGGAAAACTTGGCAAAATATTTTGCAGTGCTCCTTTGGCGATAGCGTTGAATCTATGTCCATTAATGTCCATCTCAATATACTTATTGTCAGATCCTCGCACAAGATTTCCAGTCTGGCGGATCAAAGCTGGTTTAGCGTTGTACCCAGTAACTATTGATGGGAAATTGAATCTGTCGAAATTTTCACACCTAACAATTGTTTTAAATCTTCCACGGTAAGGGCTATTCATGTCTTCATCTACTTCAGGTGCATGTTGACAAAAGTCAATAAACTGTCTTAATGCTGGTGATGTTGACGTCAAATCTCGAAGACTTTCGGACACTTCATTACTCATTTTAAAATAAAATACTAAAGACCATCCAGCTCCATCAAAGATCTCTGAAAAAATGGACAAAATTGGATTTTCAGCTGGCATTTGTATATTAACAATGAATAGTGGAGGAACCCCATCAATTTTGTACGGCACATTATACCAATCATCTGGAATTATGCATTTAGAAGCTATATTGTCTATTCTAGAGTCCGTTTTTACCCAATCGACACCTACACATTCATATAATGCAGGGGCTGATGGAGCCTTTTGTTGATTTTGTTTATAATTAGGTCCAATTCGTAATGAAAACGTATTAGCCGAACAATGGCTCCAACCATTTGACTTTCTTTCATTTACGTCATCATTGTGCGCGTTTTCAAATATTAATGATGATCCTGCTGTTACAATCATTTTTTCTTTAATTACTGGTGTTGTTGGTTCCGAACCATCTGCGCTATCTTTTCCATCCCGTTTCCCCAATCCCAATACTGAAGATATTCCATCAGTAGTGTCAGCGAACATGGCGATTGGAGAAGCAACTGTTGCTCCAACTGTGGCTAGAAAGCTGTTCATACCCCATGCGCTCTTACCGCTCGACTCTTTACTGCCGGACTCCTTACTCATCGAGAAAGCCACACCCTAGCTATGCAGAAACTACTCTAGGAGCCCCGATCGAACTATTCACCAACAACAGGCTCTTCACCTGCTGGTACCAAGGTAGAATAACCAAATTTAAGATACCCAAAATTCGCCCTATCAGGGCCCTAGCAACTTCAAAGAACCTAGTACAATCATAGATTTTTAGTGAGTATTTCTTCATTTGGTATCGGCATTTAAATTTGAGGCTGTGAGTACACTATAATTGAATTATAAACAGTGCGGGTGGTGCAGGTCTGTAGTCTATCACCGATATTCGGCATTGTCAACCTATCATTGCGGAGTAATACATTAGCTAACAAGATAACGGGATAATTAAATCAATTGAATCAATCATGATGGTAGGTACCGGGGCCGCATCATCATGAAAAGTAGCTACCTTGTGTGTCTACTTGTGGAGTGTTTTGACTTGGAGTGAGTATCGCTCATGGATACCAAGAAATACTATCAGTCCGAAGAGGCGATTGAAGCCAATGAAGCGGATGGATTATTAAAGGAAAAGCATCATACAAGAACCAGTACCTTGCAGAGGTCGAAGCAAGCGCCTATTTATTCGCCGCGGTTATGGATTTTATCGATTGGGACTGTATCTGTATTTATTATTATTTTTATCTTGGCTATATCAGGTGTTGGTGGGGAGATTAAGTCAATTATCAGCGATTATTTCTCAAGTGGTGACGTTGTTGATGAATCAAGTTATACGTTAATTCTCAACCTCGAATCACCTACTTATGGCGCTTTAAGTTCTACTAGTATACTTGATTGGGATTATATTGCCGAACCTTACAAGCCTATGACATATTCAGTAGAGTCATTATTGTCAGAGGAAAGTGAAATGTTGGACTTAGATGATGTTACAGTCACATGGACTATTAATGACGAAGAATACAGCGGGAAAACTGTAAACGTAACGATCAACGAGACTGGCGGTTCTTTGAAAAGCTGCTCCGTAAAAGTGGTTTATTATAATTCTGATGGAGAAAAAAAAATATATAAGAAAAGTTTTGATGTCGCGTTAAAATACGTTCGACGAGAAATTCGTTCAATGTCGGACGATGAACTCAACACATGGCTAGATGCAATGAAAATCTATTACACAACTTCAACTTCTGACGGTCAAGAGAAATACGGTAGCAAGTACTTCAGTGCCGAAGAAAGTTTATATTATCACTTGAACGGCGCTGCTCGTACTGACTGTGATCATTGGCATGATGGCGCAGGTATTGTAGTAAAACATATGTCATTTACGTTAGCTGTTGAACAAAGTTTACAAGCCATAGATCCTTCTATCACGATGCCATATTGGGAGTATGCACAGGATGCATATTTGTACGACTATTGGTTTGAGTCGACAATTTTTGATGATGATGTTCTTGGTACTGCATCACCAACAACTAGTGATCATTCGTTGACGACAGGAATTTGGGCGAACATAGAGGCCCCAGATGGATCTGACTACGCCGATTTTGATGTAGCCTCGGAGGGCACCTTGAACCCTTATATTAACGCATACGGCTATCTCCGATCCCCATGGAATAATAACCCCACGCCAATCATTTCTAGATACAATTATACATACGACAAGCTGGCATCTGATGTATTACCTTATCCATCATGCCATACTATGTTTTCATGTTATAATGTAACTACACTAGCATCAATGCATGATTGTCTGAATGGTAACACCCACGGACCAGTACATATATATATTGGTGGCACTTGGGGCCAAACATCTGATCTATGGGACGACGATGATGTAACATTTTTACAAGGAATTGATAAATTATTATACTTTAAGATGCTATGGCGTATGGGATACACTCGTTGTCCAGACTCTTGCGATGAAGACAAAGATTCCGATGCAGGTATATGCGTATGTGCTGTGCCAGATGAATATATTGATACATATGGTGCGAAATATTTGTTGGAAGAAGCGGGAATATACGATCTGATAAAAACTAACATAGGAAAAGATAGCGATGGGACTATTGCACTGAAAGTGTTGAGAGCCTTAGAAGATCCTGGAATAGTAGGTGAAATGTTCTCTTCGGGGGCATCTTACGACCCAACATTTTGGCCATTACATGGTCAGATCGAGCGAATGGTTGGGTTAAAAAGGCTTAAAGTAGATCTAGGTGAAGCCGGTTCTTTTGACGAGACGTGGGGTTATGACACCAATAATTATAAGTATTTACGTGGTATTTGCGACTGGTCCAATGTTGCTGACGTGAATGATCTAACGCTTCCCACATGCACTATGGGTGATGATGTTATCTGTGATGGGCACAATGAAGATGATGTACTCGAATTTACTAACTTTTTGAACCAAGATGAGTCATATACCAATAGAGAATTTTATAACCTTATCCACCCTAACAACATCGATCTGCCATACGTATACGATGACTATGAGTTTGACTATTGCGCGGAGTATGATAGTTACTATTTTTAAAAATGTTACATAATAAGAACTATCTATAAGTTATAATATACTTTATGTGCATCAGCACGTCTATACTACCACTCTGGCACATTTATACTTGGTTTGTTCAGACTAGCACATCCAAACAGCACTTCTGGCATCTCTGCTTCTTCTCTACTCTCGATGCAGAACCCAATATTAATATACATTTTATCAAATCGATTTAGTAGTACCTGTAGTGCCTGTTTTGGGATGGACCCGAACTTATGTACATTAATATCCATTTCAATATAGCCATCACCTCGAATTAGATTACCATTTTTGCGAATTAAAACTGGTTTAGCGTTGTAACTAGTGATGAATGATGGAAGGCCAAACTCGTCAATGCCATTTGAGCATCGTGCAATGATCTTTAGAAAGGCGGCAGATTTAAT
>JACCDO011265329.1_pt1 | contig 12515 bp, 26 predicted proteins | sample 7446101 | NCBI WGS metagenome assembly JACCDO01 (sample SAMN15323440, study PRJNA562643) | freshwater metagenome | isolation source: river surface water | place: USA:Blue River Watershed | collected 2017-08-16 | reverse complement strand
TCCGTACAATAAGACTGTTATAGACATGCTCAAGAAATATGGGGATAAGTCAAACGAGGCTCACAAAGAACTTAACGGATACAAGAATAGAATCTATGTATTTAAGGCTTTTGGCTCTAGATGGACAGAAGGAACAAAGGGTGGTCTTCATATTGACGCACAAGATCCAGAGCCATGGATTGAGTGGAGTACAATCATATACCTAAATAGCGAAGATGATTACTCTGGTGGTGAAATCTACTTCCCAAACCAAGACTTTGTGTATAAGCCGAAACAGTATTCTGCTGTATTCTTTCCAAGTGCTGGGTCAGAGTATATACATGGAGTAACAGAGATAACATCTGGTGAAAGATTTACTGCACTTTATATGCATACAAGTGATCCAGTTAATGCAGACCCAGACTTTGAAAAAGATTTGCCAAGAAATAAGGACTGTTGGAACTATGCCCTTGCCAATAAATAATTTTGAAGTATTAGATCTTGGGATGGTTTTATACAAAGGGATAGTTGAAGACCCTAAAAAGATTATTGATACTGTTGAATCTTTAGAGTTAAGACTTGCTTTTGAAAACCCTGCAAACACATCTGTAAAGCCTTGGGTACCATGGCAGAATGAAAGTGCTGGCACATTTGAAACCTTTTGTTTGCAAAAGTTTATAGAGCAGCCACAAAATATTAAACAAGATGACGTGTTTTATAATGAGCAGATGTATATCTCACAAGAGTTGTTTGGTGCACTAGATGTTGCATTAAAGCATTACACAACAGAACTATATCCGTTTGCAGAAAAGAATATTAAATCTAGGGAGCATACAATGCACCTCCTCAGATATGATGAGGCTGGCTATCTACCAGCACACCAAGATCAGGGAGTTAGTAGTAGGGTTTTGTCTGTTTTGCTATATCTTAATGATGATTACGAGGGTGGAGAGATAACATTTAGACACTCTAACCTAACAATGAAGCCTGAGCCAGGCAGCATCCTATTCTTCCCATCAAACTTTTTATATGTTCATGAAATTGCTCCAGTCACAAAAGGGCCAAGGTATGCCCTCCCCAACTGGTATCATAATATACCAACAGAATTAAAGAGAAACTCAACGGGAGAAGAATAATGGCTATCATACAGTATATTCGGTTTAAACTTTGGAAGCGAAAGTATAAGAAGCAGCAAAAAAATAGAAAGTTTATATACTAATGAAGAGACTTGCAAGTGAACATTGGCATGTCTTTGTAGAAGCATTTACTGAAAATCTTGACGAAGCAATCTCAAGGGATCTAGTTCAGACCTATAATGATAATAAGAATGATTTGACAGCCTTGCCAGATCAGGCATTTGTTATGATTGATAAAAAAAAGCAATACATTGAAGAACTTAACACGTCTTTATTTAGGTCTGACGAGTTTAAGACTGAGCATGATGGACTTCATCTTTTATTCTCTGGCGACTCAGTGACATTTGGAGAAGGCTTAAATATAGATGAGATATGGGCAAACATAGTTTATTCTGAAGTCTCAAAGTCATATAAAACATCTGGATACTTTAATCTAGCAGTTCCTGGAACTGGCTCACCAATGCATATAATCAACATGTTTAAATATTTTAAAAAATATGGAAACCCAGATTATATATTCTTTAATATGTCAGAGATGCACAGGTTCTATGATTACCTTCCAGATATTGGAATGTTTACGCATAAAATATATTCAAACCTGAATATGCCAAACCTAGAAGAAATGGAAAAGGATAGTTGGGTAAACACGTTGAGACTTCTTAACTTTAACCTATACTTTATGCTTGAACAATACTGTAGATCAAATAATATTAAACTTTTTTCATTCTCATGGGACTTAACACACAGCGAGTGGAATCATAATGCAGCAACAAATATACTTATGGATTCTTGGGGATTTGAAACTTTTCACAATATAGACACACAAGAAAATATGCATGAGTTATATAAGTTAGAGACGCAAACATTTAAGGATCATCCCTATGCTAGGTTGGCAAGGGACAATGCACACCAAGGTGTTGCTGTCCATAAGCAGTGGTCAGACATAGTTATGAAATGGTTTAGGTCTCTAGACCACAATGATTAATCAAAAGATGTTTCCAATTGGACCAAGTAACTACGGTGATTTCTTTTCTAACAAACTTACAAGTACGCTGCCACACGAAATGTCAAGAAGCATGTCTGAAGTTGTTAATAATATTAAGGACGACGGACTAGTATCTTATAAGATAAACTCTAGTGATTTCAGATGTGACGAGTTGGTTGTAGATCATGACGGACTCCATGTATTATTTACTGGATGCTCAGAGACATTTGGAACAGGAATACAAGCAGAGGATTCCTGGTCAAGAATGGTCTATGACAGACTATCTAAAGATGTTAAACTTTCTGGATATTTTAATATAGCAAAAGAGGGAAGCGGATACGACATTATATTATCAGACCTGTCAAAATATATAATTCATAGTGGCATCCCAGACTATATTTTTATGTTAATGCCAACTACTCATAGGCTTCATCAATGGATTCCAGACTCAGACTCATGGTCTGATTTGGGGGTTGCAAATCACCCAATGTATGTAAGCAGAAAAGATCCAGTGCTACTGAATAAAGATTCTACCCTGCAGAATTTTGATATTAGACTTTATAGTTCTAACCTATTTAATATTTATGTAGAGATGAAAATTTTAGAGACACTCTTTAACAATATAGGGACTAAACTTGTATGGTCAACGTGGTCTAAAGAAGATGCTATTGCAATTGAAAGATTTTCACACTTTACCAACTACATATCTGTAACAAATGATTTAGAGGATTTACTCTATAAAGACAGTCAAACGTTTCTTTCTACTCGTGGAAGAGATGGCGTTCATTCTGGCAAGTGGGTACATACCTACTGGTATGAAAAGTTTTATAATAAAATATTGGAGTTAAAATGATCATATTGGGAATTAATGAGACATCTCATGATGCGTCTGTGTCGCTAATAAAAGATGGAGACATACTTTTTGCGGGACATGCCGAAAGATATAGTAAGCAGAAGAACGATTGGTATGTCAACGATGGCCTGATTGAGGATGCATTGCAGTATGGGTTTCCAGACCAGATTGCTTATTATGAAAAGCCATTACTAAAGGCATCAAGACTTATATTAAGAGGTGGTTCTGGAGACTGGAAGCCAAGGTACATTGTAGACGATATGTTCGGTAAGAAAGTTCCTACCACATATTTTGGACATCACTATTCTCACGCAGCAGCAGGGTATTACACAAGTTCTTTTAATGATGCTGTAATTGTTGTTCTTGATGCGATTGGTGAATACAACACATCAACTATATGGGTTGGTGAAGGCGAAAAGATTAAACTAAAGTATAAACAAAACTATCCAGTTAGTTTTGGTTTGTTTTATTCAGCATTTACCCAACTGATTGGTCTGATGCCAAATCAAGAAGAATATATTATGATGGGGATGGCAGCCTATGGAGACTGGAAAAGATACTACAAGGAAGTTGATGAGTACTTCCCGTCATACTCAAAGCAGAAGTATAACTTTCATAAAGGCATAACTGACTGGGGCATGACAATAACTGAACAAGATAAATTTGATATTGCAGCAGCAGTGCAGATGGTTTATCAGCAAAGGCTGAATGACTTTATGCACATGGCATATAGCATAACTGGTAAGAAAAATCTTGTATTCATGGGTGGTTGTGCACTGAACTCTTCTGCAAACACACTGCTATGGAGTATATTTGATATGATTTGGATCATGCCAAACCCAGGAGATGCTGGCAGTTCATTAGGTGCAGCAGCAGCGATGTATGGAAAGCATGTTAACTGGAAGTCTCCTTATCTTGGTTATGATCTTGGCGGTAAGTACCCAGTAGATAAAATAATTGAGGGGCTAAATAAGGATAAGATAGTAGCAGTAGCAACAGGTAGAGCAGAGTATGGACCTAGAGCATTAGGTAATAGATCTATTCTTGCTGATCCAAGAGACCCAGACATAAAGGATAAAGTTAATTTAATTAAACAAAGAGAATTGTTTAGGCCTTTTGCACCCATAGTTATGGAAGATCACGCACATAAGTGGTTTGACATGGACTTTGCAAGCCCGTATATGCAGTATACAGTAAAATGTCTACAGCCAGAAAAAATACCATCGGTAGTGCATGCTGACGGAACATCCAGAGTTCAGACAGTCAATAGAGAGCAACACCCTGGGCTTTATAGGGTTTTGAATAAGTTCTATTTACAGACAGGTGTACCAGTCCTACTAAACACTAGCCTTAATATTAAGGGTCAGCCACTCTTAAATGATGAGCGTGATATACTTGATTGGGAAACCACATACAACTTTACAATCTGTCGGTAAAGTGGTATAATAGAATTATATCTTTAGGAGGATAATTATGGCAACAAAGGGATCAGTAGAAGCAATCATTGAGGTTGCAAAGAAGGAACTTGGTACTATCGAAGGACCAAAGGATAATGAGACAAAGTATGGTGCGTGGATGAAGGTTAACTTCCAGCCATGGTGCCAGTCATTCGTTTCTTGGTGTGCATTTACTGCAGGTGTAGCAAAGTTTCCAAAGTCTGCTTCAACAGTAGCAGCGTCAGATCAGTTTAAGAAAGAGGGTCGCTGGGCAGATGCTCGCAATGATGACCCAACTCCAGGAGACTGGATCTATTTTGATTTTCCAGAAGACGGCGTAAATCGTATTTCACATGTTGGTCTTTGCATTAAGAACAATGGCGATGGAACAATTCAAGTTATTGAGGGAAATACTTCAGGAACTGCTAAGGGAGATCAGCGCAACGGAGGAATGTGCGTAGAGAAGACTCGTGGTTATGTAAAGAATAATAAGAAGAAGTTGATTAATGCTGTTGTTGGTTGGGGTCGTCCAGTTTATGCTGGTGAAGAAAATGCTCCGTTGCTATCAAAGGTAGGATCAACAGACTCAGCAGAAACAGTTAATACAACTACTCTTGAGGGTATTGCTAAGGCATCTGCAAAGAAGCCAGCAGCGAAAAAGGCTGTTGCTAAGAAGGCTCCTTCAAAGAAGCCAGCACAAAAGACTACAACAGAAACAGTAAATACTACAACCCTAGATGGAATTCTTAAGGCATCTGCTAAGAAGGCAAAGTAAATGGAATCTACTAAGAGGACATTACTTAAGACAGCAAGTTGGGAAACATTTCACCTTGTAGGAGTTGCTGGTGTTATCTATCTGTTTACTGGTGAATGGGAATATGCAAGTCTTGGAGCACTGCTCTATATTGGGTGGGAAGCACTTGGATATTTTATTCACGAAAGAGTATGGGCAAAGTTTGGCAAGGGAGTAAAGTAGTGCGTATTAAAATAATTAAGTTTGTTGTTAAGGCATTGGGATATGAGTGGTCAGGTGACGAACTAAAACTCCCAATTTGGTACGTAAAGGCAAAAAAGAAGAAGTAATATGCCTGTTTACGAATATAAATGTACTGGAGAATGCGAAGGTACAATCATAAAACAACGCTCAATTAAGGAAGACGATCCAGGGTATGATTGCGAAACTTGCAATTTGCCACTGGAACGTGTATACTCTAATTTCGGGGTTGTTCTAAACGGCCCAGGATTTTATTCAACCGACAATCGAAGGGTATAATATGTTTACAATGATCAAAGAAGAAGAGAAGAAGGTTTGGACTCTATCTCCAAAGGATAGATGTGATTCATGTAATGCTGAGGCTCTTGTTCAGGTCAAAGGCGTGACTGGTGAGTTACTATTTTGCGGTCATCATTATAATAAGATTATGAATGATCCAACTGGATATACAAAGATGATGAATTTCATGTACGAAGTTATTGATGAACGAGATAAGTTGATTGAAGATAAATCGAAAGAGGAACCACACGCATGATTATTCAAATTATTGGCCTTCCAGGATCTGGGAAAACAGAGTTGGCAAAGGCACTAAAAGAACGTATTAACGCTATCCATCTAAATGCAGATGAGGTTCGTGCTACTGTTAATTCTGACCTAGGGTTTAGTCCAGAGGATAGAATTGAACAGGCACGTCGTATGGGCGAAATGGCACGTCTTATATCTAAGCAGGGTGTTGCACCTGTTATTGTTGACTTCGTGTGCCCTACGGACGTTACAAGGGCTGCATTTGGCACTCCAGACATCCTTGTCTTCATGGATACAATTGAAGAAGGACGCTTTGAAGATACAAATAAGATGTTTGAAAAACCTAGCAGTCCAGATATTACATTTTCAAGTCATGAATTAAATCCTGAAGAAAAGTCAACTGACATTATTGTAACATTTGGTCTTCACGACTGGTCTGCACCAACAACATTAATGCTTGGTAGATATCAGCCTTGGCACGAAGGCCACCATGCTCTTTATGAAGAGGCTGGAAAGAGGACTGGTCAGGTTCTTCTTGGAGTACGAAACACATACAATACAAGCGAGAAAGACCCTTTAACTTTTGATCAGGTAAAGGGATACATAGCAAAGGATTCAGTCATGGACGATGCTATGGTCCTCAGACTTCCTAACATTACCAACATTGTGTATGGTCGTGATGTGGGGTATAAGATTGAACAGGTTGATCTTGGTGCAACTATTCATGCAATCTCTGCTACAGAAAAGCGCAAAGAACTAGGTATCTAAATGCACAAGAGAGATGAAGAATTTAGCATAACAATGCATAAGAAGTTTGACATCTCTCAGTTAAGATCTATTGTTGAGCAATTTGATTCAGAGTGGCAAATAAATACAAGCAGACAGCGCAGCGAGTATACCCATAGGTATACAGAGTCATACTTTATATATAGCCATCCATTAAATTGGAAACTAAATACTCCATATAAAATTCAGCAAATGTGTTTTGATGAAAAGGTTATGGGGCTTATTGATCCAATTGTGAAAGAACTTGAACAGTTTCATGATGGAAAAGTTGGGCAGTGCCTTTTGATTAAACTCAAGGGGCGTAGCGATATACATCCACACGATGATAGTGGAGACTATCTGATGAACTCTCGTAGACATCATGTTCCAATTATAACTAATCAGAATGTTTTTTTTACTGTAGATAATAAAACAATTACAATGAAAGAAGGAGAATGCTGGGAAATAAACAATGCAAAGATTCACTCTGTGATTAATCAAAGTGACTTAGACCGTGTTCATTTACTAGTAGATATTATTCCTAATAGGTTTCTTCCATGATAATCTTTAAGATATTATATTCTTTATTTTTTGATAATAAGATTGCAGATGCAGAAGCACGACTATATTTTGGAGATGATTATGAAAGTGAAGAAGAGTAGATCTTTTGCCAAGTCTTTGACTTGGAGAGTTGTTGCACTAATAACAACATTTGTAACCCTTTACGCACTCAGCAAAGATATTAATATGGCTACAATGGCAACAGTAATAACAAATGCTGTTAACTTTGTATGTTATTATTATCATGAAAGAATTTGGAACGCAGTTAGTTGGGGGAAAGAATGACAGTAACCAAGGCTAGATCTTTTACCAAGGCTCTAAGTTATCGCATATGGGGAACTTTGTCTTCATTTGTTGTTGCCTATGTACTTACTGGTGACGCAACCCTTTCAGGGGCTATTGCCTTTTGGGAAACGGTAGTTAAAGTATTTATCTACTACGCACATGAGCGTGGTTGGAACAAAATCCAATGGGGGAGAAAATAATGTACGAATACTATGTAAGAAAAGTAGAGAACGTAGTAGATGGAGATACCATCGATGTTCTTATTGATTTAGGGTTTGATATCCTATTTGCATCTCGTGTAAGACTGGCTGGTATTGATACCCCTGAGTCTCGCACAAAGGATCTTGCTGAGAAGGCTCTTGGTCTTGAGGCTAAGGAGTACCTAAAGAAGGCTCTCAAGGATGCCAAGTCTGTTGTTATTAAGACTGAAAAGATGGACTCGTCTGAGAAGTATGGTCGCATTTTGGGCTGGGTATACGTAGATGGAAACACAGTGTCTCTTAACGACATGATGATCAACGATGGCTATGCTTGGGGATACCTAGGAGATACTAAGGTTAAGGACTTTGATGCCCTTGCAAAGGCAAGAAAGAAGTCTGGCAAGTGAGCCATGTCTTATACTTTACTGCAGAGTGGTGTAATCCATGTGCAAGAACTAGGCCAGTAGCAGAAGAACTTAAGCGTGATGGTGTTATTGACTTTATTTTTGTTGATGCAGATTCTGAAACAGAACTTGTTGAGAACTTTGGAATTAAGACAATACCAACATATGTTCTTTTAGAGGATGGCATAGAGGTTAAGCGTATGAATGGTGCTAAGACTCGTCAAGAATTTTTGGACTTTGTCAATGGATAGAGAAGATGAGTTCATGGAAGAGTTAATTCTTTCTGGTGCTCTTGAGGCTGCAGGGGTTGATATGGAAACTGGAGAGTTGATGTATAACTTTACAGACAAACTAAAGGATGTCAGCCCAGAACTTCACAATGAGTTTTTTAATTATTTTTATACAGAGGTGATGTCATTATGGCAAGGTGGATTTATTGAAATGAATCCATTAGATAAAAATACCACAGTAAGAATAACAGAAAAGGCATTAGACTTAGCAGAAACTTCAAAACTTCCAAAAGACAAACAACTTAGCCTAAAAGAAATTGTCCGCATAATAACTCAAGAAAAGTGATATACTTGTACTATGGTGAAAAATGCTTAGTTACTTTGTAGGTTCCTTTATCACAATACTTATCACATACCTTGTAGTACGTTTTAAGTCAAGAGATCTTGTTATGCAAAGTAAAAGTGGTATAAAAATATCTTATAGCCAATCTGCTATACATGAAACTATTAAGCATTTTATTCCAAAAGATTTTCACAAGAAGCAAATGATAACTCAGACTACAAAACATGCAGAAAAAAGCAGTTTGCGTGTAATTATTATGGAAGATAATGCTTATTGGGTTGTAGATAATAAGTTTTATGTTGCCCCAGTTAGACAAGATGGTGTTGACAAAGAGTCAGCAACTGTAGTTGACACAATGGGTATGGATAAGGTACAATTGGATAAGATGCTGTTTATTATGGACAGACTTAGAGATGGGAAAGATGATGATAATAGGAGTCCAGGGGACTACTAGTTTTGATGACTACCAGGTTTTTCTTAGAGCCATGGCAGTTGCGCTATCAGGTTTGACAGAAGAAGATCCTTATTTTTATCTTTATTCTGCTGGACCTTCTTCTATCAACTCTATGGCATCTGAGTTTGTTAATTTATCTGAGCGAGGAATGAAGGCTCGTGGTAAAAAGATTAAACTCTATAAAGTTCCACCTAGTTGGATAGAAGAAAATATGGAATCGATGAATAGTTTCGTATTCCTATCAAAGCCAAAAGAACCAGTTTCTATGCTGGTTGAGAAAGCCCAACACAAAAATATTGATGTTGGTATTTACAGATACTGAGGGTGAAATGAAAATTAAATCACTAGAACAAATGGAAGCCGTAGTGGAGAAGAACAACATTCTCTCATGGGACGGATGGAATGTAGTTGAGATGTATGTAAGCGATAAGGGTGCTACATCAAAGTTTGGTGCATATAAGAATGGAAAGTGGCACCTAAAAAAGACTTTCACGCTATCTCAAGATGGATGGGACATACCTGACAAGTATGTAAAGTGATATGGCGACAAATAAACATTATTGGAAAGATGATGCCACATGCTTTGATTACGATACAAACATATTCTTTGAGAAGTATGAGGAAGATCTTGATCTAAGGCTTGGCATAGATAATTTATGCATGGGCTGCCCAGTTATGAAAAAATGCTTTTCCGTAGGTGTTTCACAAAAAGAGTGGGGCGTTTGGGGTGGAGTATATCTTGAGGCTGGAGAACTTTCAAGAGAGTTCAATAGACATAAGACCAAAAAAGTCTGGGCAGACTTATGGAGAACATTAACGATAGATAGCGAATAGATATGTATACAGATCAAATGCGTAAGGCCTTTAGGTCTATAACTCCACCTAAAAATTTTGGAGTAGACCTAATCGATAACGATAACTTTATTGTAGTAAGGGCTGATGAAAATAAATTTATCAGACTGCACCATGATGAAAAGATTGAGGCAGTAGAGTATATGGTCCGTGTTAAGAAAGCACTAGAAGATTGTGGTGCAATAGTTATGTTGATGAGAAAGGCAATTCAATGATTGATCTAGCAATTTTTACAGTATGTCTTGGAATAATTATTTCTTTATTATTTGAGAATTATAAGTTAAAGAAAAAGTATATCAATTCTTTGTCAGAACTTATTGAATCAAATTTAACTAATAAGATAATCACTGACTTTGCTGCAAGTAAAAATGTTGATCCAGAAAGAGAAGCCTTTACAAAATTCCTAGAGCAATCAAGAGACTGGGCATTTCAGTATATAGAAGATGTTCAGACTGGGATTAACAACTTCATAGAGGTTGCTGGGCCTTCTATAGACTACTTTGATAAGTATGGGGATGCCATATGGACTCCTTTGACCGAGGGCATGGAGAAGGTATCCTTAGCGTATAAGGACCTAAAAAAATTGATACCAGAGGACTATGGTAAAATAGATACATGATATCTTTTAAGTCCTATACAGATCTAGCATACAGTGCTCTATACGTATGTCATATTTCTGATTGTGAACTTGAAGCAGAAAAATTGTATAGTACGGAAACATCTCTTAGAGATGTATGTTTAAATCATTATAACGAACTAACAGAAAAGGACTATAAGTGAAAGATATATTTTTATCAACACTAACAGGTTTTGGATGTGGCGTAGTTTTCGCAGCATTCAAATTGCCAGTACCAGCACCACCAGTTTTTGCGGGAGTCGCAGGAATTATTGGTTTATGGATTGGCTTTACAGTACTAACAAACGTAATATCCTAGGAGGAAAAATTATGAACGAACAAATTAAAGCAGCACTTGCATCATATGGACGATCAGTAATCGCAGCAGCAACAGCAATGTATGCTTCTGGTGTCACAGATCCACAGACGCTTGCTTACTCACTACTTGGTGCAGTTGTGCCAGTTGTATTGAGAGCAGCCAACCCTAATGACAAGGCTTTTGGTAAGATGCCATCAGCAGAAGAAGTAGATGTAGCACTAAAGACTGCAAAGGTAGTCAAGAAGGCTCCTGCAAAGAAGTCAGCAGTAAAGAAGAAGTAATCAGGTGGTGGGGTGTAAAAGCCCCACCCCTTTAAAACAAGGAGGAATTATGGACTGGACAGAAGTTGGAACTGGTATTGTTGTAATCAACAATGTTGGTAATGGTCAACAGTATATTGATGATGTTGAGAACTATGTAAATGATGGAACACTATCTTGGGTGCCTCATAACAAGAAGCATATTGAAGAAGACCTTGACCGTAAGGCAATGAATACTATGTATATCAATAATGTTCGTAGGATTGGTCTTAAAGACCCACAAAGTCCAACAATGGAAGAACTAACACATGAAAGACTTTTTGATAGATTTGAAAAAGACTTTACTGCAGCAGTTCGAAGATACACAGATGAGTTTCATGTCCCGTGGACTCAAAAAGAAAACTATGAAATTTTAAAGTATGGAGAAGGAAACTTCTTTATTGATCATGTAGACGATGGACTATTTATGACACGTAAAGTGTCTATGGTTTACTATTTTAATGACAATTATGAGGGTGGAGAAATTGTGTTTCCACGATTCAATGTAGAAATTAAGCCAAGAGCAAACCAACTTATTCTATTTCCAGCAGCATATATTTATAATCACAATGTAAACGAGGTAACATCTGGGACTAGGTACTCAATGGTTAACTGGATTAAATGATATCTTATAAAGAAATAGAGAGATTGTTTGATGTAAACACAGACTTTGAGTCTGTTGAAGTTGAAAAGTTTTTACCTATTGAGGAGTTGTATAAACTTCAAAAGACACTGCGTGACGACTACTCTAGAGACAATGTTCCATATGATAAAGGACTTGGAAGGTATTCTATTGGTCATGACCTTTCTAGTCTAGAGTGTATAGAGATTGCAGCAAAAAGAGTAACTGAAATTCTGGGGGAAGAGTACATATGCTCTGGCCACTATAGCGTAAAGTATCAAATAAAAGATGGAAATATTCCAATGCTATACAACCATAGAGATACTCAGGGTGGAAATATAACAGTTGATCTTGTTGTTGACTCAACAATTAATTGGGAGATTGGCATTGGTGAAACTTTATACAAAGAAAGTACCATAGGGAATGCAATTATTTTTAATGGTCAATCTCTGAAGCATTGGAGACCAAACTACCCATCGACAAGTGAGTCAGACTACATAACCTTGATGTTTATGGTTTTTGCAAAGCCTGATCACTGGGTATTCACACATGGAAAAGAATTTGAAAAGGTTTTTTCAAAGGTACAGCAGATTAAGGCAATTGAAGATCAGGATAGCGAAGAGGCAGTATTGCTAAAAAAGTCAGCAGAAGATCTAT
>JACCDO011208552.1_pt1 | contig 12516 bp, 9 predicted proteins | sample 7446101 | NCBI WGS metagenome assembly JACCDO01 (sample SAMN15323440, study PRJNA562643) | freshwater metagenome | isolation source: river surface water | place: USA:Blue River Watershed | collected 2017-08-16 | reverse complement strand
TGACATATAATATAAGTATACCAACAACCAACAGTAAAATAACCAACCAATATTACTACAATACTACTTATTACGAAAACGACAAATTTATCATCACTAAATATAAGATATTATTTCAATAGTACTCTATTATTGCAAAATTGTCTTTTAAAAATAACCAAGCAATAACCCTAGCTTAGCTGAAAGAAAAAAGAGGGCCATCCAAAAAATACCACAAATTTTTAGTCAAACTCGTTTCACCGCCTAGGCTTAAATTGTGACGAGAAATTCTAAGAATGGCTGCAAATGTAAGATCACACATCTTCGCCTTCCCTCTAATGCAATAATCTCTTTATGTTGGGTAAAGACCACGTATTGGGAAATTTTGTAATTTACTTTTGATTTCAATAACAATAACCAAATGACCACAATAATCTGTCACACTCCAAAATTTATTATAAGTTATATCATATCTAATTTATAATTTTTCATTATTAGGATGAATATGTTGTATCTCTAGCGGCATTAGCATTATATGATGGTAATGTTGAAATTACTTCTGAAAACCTAAACACTTTGATCACTTCATCTGGTAACAAGGTTCAACCATACTGGCCTGCTCTTTTTGCTGGTTTCTTGAAAGGTGGTAAAATAGATTCAGTTATCGCAACTGGCGGTGCTGTAGGTGGCGGTGCTGCTGCCGCACCAGCTGCTTCAGAATCTGCTGCTGGACCAGCTAAAGAAGAGAAGAAGGAAAAGCCAAAGGTTGAAGAGGTAGATGCATTAGATGGTGGTATGGATATGTTTGGTGGTGGTGGAAGTGGCGGAGGATCTTATTAAATTTGCTATTTTAATGTAATTTAAATTGGAGTCTCCTATTACTAAAATTTTTTAAACTTCTTCCATAGTAACATGAATTTAATACGCCTAGCTGTAATTTCACATTCTACAAAAAATCTGATTGATACTATGGATACAACATCTGGTGATTCGGTGCCAGCGATATCTCTTATTAAACTCCAACTGGAATCCAATTAATTCCGGAATAAAAATCGAAAATCGGAAGGTTTTCCAAAATACCATAATCCAAAAAAATATTTACAGGTAAACACTTAAGGGGAAGATGGATGAACAACGCGCACTGTTGGACCAGCTTATGGGTGTAAATCGGAATGAAGACAGAAAGCATGAGGTCATAACAGATTTTCGTGATGAGAGAGTCTGTAAATTCTATCTTCGTGGAATATGCCCTTATGACATGTTCCTTAACACCAAAATCATTGGAGGAGTTTGTAACAAAACCCATTCTCTATTATTAAAACAAGAATTTGAAAAACATTGCAAATTAAATCATGAAGATATATATATGTTTGATCATCAAATTGAGAAAGACTTCATAAATCGAAATATGGATGTTGAAAGAGTGATTAAGAAACAATGGGCAAAAGTGGAAGAGGAAAAACTCAATGAATTATACATTCCTGAAATGTGCCCTGAAATATTAAAGATAAGTGCTGAAATACAATTTATTAGTGATGAAATTGACTTATGTTTAAAAGATAATGATGCAGATAAATGCTTGGCGCTAATTTTGCGATACGATACTTTAATAATTGAGAAGGAATTAGCTACAAACGAAAAAATTAAACAAATGAAACTTTCAGTACCAAAAATTGATGAAATGAATAAAAAATGTGTATGTGATGTATGTGGTAGTTTCCTTTCAACACTAGATTCTGATAAAAGGTTAGCAGATCATTTTGTAGGAAAGCAACATATAGGATATCAAACCATCAAAGATTTCTTACAAGAGTGTAAACCCCGGAAGGAATTTGATAACAGAAAAAGGGAACGAAGTAATAGTCGTGGTCGAGGAGGACGTAGACGAAGTAATTCTCGTGATCGTAACAGACGACGTAGCAGATCGAGAGATAGATATAATAATAGAGGAGACAGTCGAGAAAGAGGAAGAAATTATCGACGGTAGATAATATACATATTGTTAATTAATAAACAAAAAATTTACACATTTACATTGCATTCATACAATTTTTTCACGTCACTTACTGAATGGAAGATTTTATCGATTCCCAAAGTATTTAATAAAGTAATAATGGCATTCCTATTTACTGCAGAAAAAGCCTTTTTATCCAAAAATACAATAATTTCAGTATCTCTGTATGTTACTCGGGTAGATTGGATTATTTCACTAATAATTTCTTGATATCCTAAAGGATTCGTACAACCTTCTTCAAAAAAACTATTAAGCGTGTAAGACGCCAACATATGACCAATTGCAATTTCATTCCCTATTCTACAAATATCGTTGATTTTGGGGACATAATGTCCGCCACCAATTGAACATACAACAAATTTAGGTTGGACTTTTTCATTCTTTCTAGCTGTTAAAGTTTTCATGAGTATATCACTCCAGGAAATTCCAGCATCTCTGTTACTCCAATTGCTTTCTGTTGATCCAATTTCTACGAAACATGTAGGCCTATTTAAATAAGGACCATGATGTGTAGCTTCATGAGTTATTTCAAATGGTAAATTCTTCAAATTAACCTCATCATAAATTGCTCTATATAGTGAAGAAATAAACGTCGAGGGAGGAGACGCACGACCTGTAAACCCCCCACTATCCAAGCTTTGCGGGATTCCTATTGGGTGAACTGTGAGTGAAGCTTTACCCGACGCGGCAGTATGTTTCGATAAAAATAATACTTCAGAAATTATATCAGTACCAATATTAAGCTCTTCTTCGAATAATTTGTCACAGAAATTTAGATTTAACAATGGATTATGTTGTATCCACAAGTAAATTTTATTACCGTCATAATCGTCACAACAATAAATTTTGTTTAATTTCTCTGAGCTTACTACTAGTTGCCAACTATCAGCATATCGATCCAGTAAGTTTGAACAAATGTTAACACTAGCTGCATCCACCGTAGTAGACACAAGCAAAGTATTCATTCTTGGTTGAGTAGAATATGATACAGTATAAACAACCAAGCACAAGAGCAAAAATACTGCTCTTGACATCAATACTATTGTGACTAAGTTTTTTTTTATCAGCGAGAGGAACCAAATACGTAGACTGCAACAAAAATATACAAATTGAATAACTATAGATCTAGACTTCTGAACAAATTATATAATCCAGTGAGATATGATACAATCTCCATTGCACCTAACTTAGATTCACCGTATAACCTATCTACAAAAATTATAGGAACTTCTTCAATTGAATACTTCTTCTGTTTTGCTCTTACGATAACTTCCATTTGAAAAACATAAGTTCTACCCTGAACTGATTTCATTAAATCAATTAATACATCCTTTTTATATAAACGAAAACTTCCAGTTAAATCAGATAATCCTGGATTTAGAAATAAAGTTGCCAATAAATTTGCACCTCTAGATACAACTATTCGTTTCACATCCCAACCTGCAACACCACCACCTTTATTATATCTAGTACCAGTAACAATATCACAATTTGTTTCGATTTGCCTTTTTACAAAATCAGGTATATGTCTTGGATGATGACTCATATCTGCATCCATAATAAAAACATAATTACCGGTGCATAATTTTAATCCATCAATATATGCACTACCTAAACCAAGTTTACCAGCTCTATGTAATATAATAATTTTATCAGAACCGTAAATTTTTTCTAGTTCTTGTGCAACTTGTAATGTACCATCTGGACTATTATCCTCAACTATTACTACTTCGTAATCTAATGTATTCTTGGTGAAACTTTCATTCAGCATAGATATCATTAGAGGAAGATTTTCTTTCTCGTTATACGTAGGAAGAATCACACTATACTTTGATCCAGATATACTACTTGTTGTATTTTTCTTTCTTGAACTCATCGGATTTACTTACGCCTCTTCAAGCTTAATATAATGTTATTAATATAATCGGGATTGTACAGACTTCGATTAAAATAACTAAAAATGTTACCAACCAAAACTGGATTAACAAGAAACTTGGGTATGATTACACTTGACGTCTAATTGATGAGGATTCCCGCTCTCAGATCAAAAATCAAAATACCCCAAAAAATAGGTATTAAAATCCGGTCATTCATCAACGTTACACCAAAAAGTAATCAAACATAAATCCCAAAAGAGTCTTTTAATAAACTTATAACAGTTAGTTCTGACAGTGCTCAATCTATTTACTCGTTTATCTTGCGCAGATCGCAAAGGGCCGCATTTCAGAACAGTTTCAAAGCCTCGCCGAAAGAAACTAAGGAAATAGATTAAATAAATTGTATTATTAGATGCAGCATCGAATTAATAAGTTGAACTCCACGGGTGAACTCGAAGATCGATTAGTATGGTCTCAACAAGCTCCAGAGTTATTCAAGACATGTAGTGGTTATAATCCAGCATTAGCCGCTCCATTTGGTCTAGATTATGATCCTACAGTTAGTACCAATGATTTTTTAAGTAATCCAGCTACTGGATATCGTAAAGGAGGTCCTAAAGAAGCAAGATTATTTCGTGTGGCTTTATTAAAGTCAGATAGAGAAGTTGATCATTTACATCCCGTAAAAGTTAAAAATATTGACCCCAAAATTGCTCAGCATCACCCAGAAAAATTGAAAGAAGTATTTAGTCAGTATGGAGAAGTTGGAGATGTTTACATACCCAGAAATTTGAAAAACGGTCATGCTCATGATTTTGGAATTGTTAGATTTACCAAGAGAGATGCTGTTGATAAATTATTGACATCATCAAACGAAAATATAAGTAGCCTTCCGTTAAAATTAGAAACATTAAGACCACAATCAAGTTTTTTCAGTAAAAATACAGGATCTTTAGGTATATGTAATGAACCAGTAGGAGATATTGATAGGTACGTAGAAAAAAAACTTGTAGAACAAGATATTAAATTATCAGAGTGCTTATCTCGGAGTGGATATCCTTGGGGTTCTAGAAGAGAATTAAAAGTATTAGAACCTCACGCATCAAAGGAAGTTATATACTTGCATTCTTTAGAGGTAAAAAATCTACCCAAGGATTTAAATGAAAGTGAGTTAATTGAAATATTTTCTAAATATGGTGAAATTAGTAATGTGTATTATCCTAAACCATTACACGTAAATTTGCGTACTAAAGACGCAAATATGGGCCATGGATTCGTAAGATTTGTCGATGTTAGAGATTTGAAGGAATGTCTTAAAGATATTCAAAACAAACAAGTAATAATTAAAGGAAATGTTATTACTGCATTTCACAGCCCTCCACCAATATGGCCTTCAGAAAAAACAAGGCGTTATTATTAAACAAACAAAATATATCAATTATATCTATATACATAATGTAAGATAAATATGGCAGTACTCGAATGTACTTTTCACGACTCAAGCAACATAATTTTCAACGAACCTTTTATTACAATTTATACTTATAATACATACTTATTCTCTAGCTAATCGATATTCATTCAGAAAATCGTCTTCAATTTCTTCCCATTCTTCTGGCGAATAACAGTGCAACAATTTTGCGCCTGGTGCTTTAAGTAAATCTATAACAATTTTGTGAGCTCTAGTTGCATCAAATATATTTTCTTCTGACTCATTTGAAGTATGTTCAAGACTATATTCAAGCAAATCCCATGTTTTATTTGTAAATTTATAAATATTATTGGATATCAAATCTGGAGTTATTGAGGTTGATGCTATTATAAATTCATCAGCATAATTAGATTGAACATCAGAAGTAGTGCTGTCTTGTGGTAAACAAAAGACTAATTTGGATTGTCCGGGAAGATAAACCGCCATATTATTACCCAACAATACCTCTTTTTTTAAGATAAATGCAGTTTTCATGGTTAGTAGAAACTGTTGTTCTTTATCTTCAATCTGCGAATGTTTCAGTGGAAATTGTAACCATGGCAGTAAATATAAAATTGAAGGTGCATAATCACCATTACAAATCGGACATTGTCGTGATAATCTGCTAGAATGGCAAGATTTGCATATTGACCAAGCTTTTTCTTTACACTGATTGCAACCATGATTAGGTAACAAATCATCAGATGATAAACAAATACAACAGGAATCTTCATTACCATTGTTACTATTGTTAACTATTTTAGCTTCATTTTTCTCATCCAAATTCGCCTCACTGGCTGAACGCTTTGAACCACCACTTTTATCAACCGATTCTTCGGATTGCATCCTTATAATTAATTATTAATAATTTAAATTTTTTAAAAAATTCTTGTTCCAAAAATTTCCGAATATTATTGAAAAATTTCAATAGGTCCAGGTATATAGGTTTAAAGGCATCCGTATGAAGAACCTTAGTGCACAGACTGCCCTCTTAGGCTTCTGTTAAAATATGGCATTGATACTTATGTGATATCTATTAAATTATACTAAATGGAATTCTTAAAGCAACTAAATAAATTATTACAGCAACCAAATTCAATAGTTAGAAATTATGAAGTTTTATTGAAGTTGATGAAAGAATTTACAGATAGTTTTGAAGATCCAACTTTATTGTTTGGTGATAGTGACGTTGTCGATGATTTAAAACCAATAATGTCAAATTTATTACGTAAGAATGAAAATATGACAAGTACAATTCCAATAGAATTAGAATTACTTGGAGCAAGAATTATTAAAATATTACTTCGTAAACCAATAAATAGGACTAATTTTGGTAAATATGGTATTTCGGCAATAGTTCATGCACTCAAACGGCAAGTGAATGACAGAACTGTAGCATCGGTCGAAATATGTAATATTATATTAAATTGCTGTTATGAAGGTAGTAATGTAAATTTGTATATAGATGAAGGTGGATTGGAACCACTAGTTTTGTTATTAAAATCTACTAGAGATATTAGATTACAATCAAGTGCATTAGGTGCACTTCAAGGAATATGTTTTGTGCCATTAGGAAGACAAACAGTTAGATTTGATACAGAGCTTTTGAGATTATTAAGTACTTATTTGCAGTCAGATGATGATTTAGTGCGAGCTAGATGTACCGGAACTGTTCATAATCTAAGTGTTGATATTGGAGCTATAAAATTTCTAAGAGAAGCAGATTGTCTTCAGTTTCTTGTCACACTTTTAAAAGATCCTTCAATTGAAATATGTCAAGCAGCTGTATCATCGCTACAAAACATAAGCAGAGAAACTTTATCGCGTCAGTTGCTTATTGATTATAATGTTATTCCTATATTATCAGAATTAGTATGTTCAAATGATGTACATTGTCAAGTTGCAGCAAGTGGCGCATTACTAAATATATTGGGAGAAAATTTAAGTGATGCACAAAGACATGATTTGAAATGTACATTAACTGATGGAATTGTTTTAGGTTGTATTAAAGGTTGTCTGTTTGAAAATTAATTGTTTTATAAGTGTTGTTGTAGATGTAAAAATTGTATAATATATTTCTTCCTTTAACTACATTGTAAAAACTTATTTATTTCGCGAAACCATGCTTTTTATTTTGGAAATTGCATGACACGAGTAATAGACCAACACCACCAAATAATGAGCCCCAAACTATTGTACCTACTGTTGATTTCTTGAATGGAACCTCAAATAACTATAAAAAATAAAATTATTAGAAATTAATTTCTTGTAATTGGAGAAAAATTACTGTGCTTTTAACAGCCAAGAAGATAATAATTAAAAAGTATAAATGTATAAAGATGCAAAATTAAGATGGAATTCATACACTGTGATGATGATGATCATCATGTCCATGATCATCGTGTTTCGCGCCACCAGCTCTCATAGAAGTAGACACGAAGCTTCTCTTCACGGCACCGTTTCTCACCGCTAATCTGGCCACACTCTTGTACAATGATAATGTGCTCATCTCTTCTTAATTATCTTTTTATCTCCTCTACAAAGACGATTTTTTTTTTTTCAAGGACTTACCGGTATTAGTTAGGGCTTGTCAATAGTCTGTTCCTCCTCCATACACACTCACTTACTCACTCACTTACTTACTCACTTACTTACTCGCGTATAACTGCTTATATACAATCAAGGCGAAAACCCAACTATATTAGCAGTATGTTCTAAGCTTGTCGCAAGACTGAATAGATTTTGTTATAGGTAAATAATATTAAGTAATTACAGAAGTAATATCAAGTTGAAAGAATTTAAATAAGTTTTAATTATTTTTTACAATTCGTAACAAGTAATGATTTTGTAATCCTGCAAAATCAATAGAAATATATGGACAAATTATTAAGGCGATAATTAAAATAATGGGTAGTATTATAAAAAGCAAACTTTTAGATTTACCGTCTTGTATTTTCGGATTAGAAGTTGTTGACATTTTACTTATCTGTTTTGAACCTTTCATATATGGTTTTAATTTTCCTCTAAAATCTTCGATTGAATTATATCCTTTATTTTGCATAATTTGTTTTAACTCTGATGCAACTCTTTTAAAACAATCACCGTTTTCAGTCCAATGACAAGTTCCTAATTGTGCTGCTTTAGCACCACATAATATTAATTCAAATGCATCTAAACCAGAATGCACACCTCCAACACCAACGATATCTATATCGGTACGACCATTCGAAACTAGTTCTTTGTATAACATATAAACATTTGCCAAAGCTGTATGTTTTATATAACCACCACCCAATCCACCAAGTCCATTTCTTGGAGCAATAGCAGCACATTCTAATTCAGCATCTATAAACATTGCATTACCAATAGTATTAGTTGTCACTATATATTTAACAACTGAATATTTAATTATAATTTCAATAGCTTTCTTAAAATGAGATGGATCAAAGTATGGTGCAAGTTTTATTCCAAGTATAGGCGTTTTCTTTTTAACAGAATTAATTAATTTAGATACTTCATTTAATACTTCATCCAATTGATCAAAATCATATGCAATAACAGGCTTATTTACTATATTTGGACATGCTAAATTTAACTCAATACCATTAATATTATCAAGTGGGCGATTAAAAATTCTCTTTAACATTTCAAGATTATCATTTAATGTTAAACCTGATAATGAAACAATGTAAGGCTTGTTACATTTTTTTATTTGTGATAAAGCTTCATCATTTATATAATAATCAATTCCTTGATTTGGCAGCCCTTCTGAATTCATACTACCATTACAATAGTTACCACCTAAATCAATTTTATTGATGAATCTTGGTAATTCATTACCATCTTGAGCATTTAATGTTGCACTTTTTGATAATATTGCACCAGCTGCAGTATTACCTATCTTAATTAAAGCTTCAATAGAGTTAGTCTTTGGTCCAGATGCATTATAAACACAGCAATCAAATGAAATTCCCCCAACTTTTGTCGCCAACATTCGTATTAATTTTTAGTTGAAGTTTTCCAAACTTAGTTAGCGATTCGAATCGCTGAAGATCCGGTCCCGGTACACTCTGCATTGAATTTTTAAAATCATTTACAGATTTTTTAGGTGCATATACGCCCACAGTAATGACCAGATAGTTATTATTTGGTATAATCTCTCAAAGTTATTCAAACAGCTGTAAAAATTTTATCCAGAATTCCTGAAATCTGCATAGGGTAAAAAAAAATCCTATGTCTTGTCATTGACTTAAAGTAAATCCGACAGATTCCAGAACAAGTTTGACGATATATACGCGTCAATTCGTTTGGGAAATTATCATAATCGCTACTCACTGAAGTGATTGTTGATTTTTGTGGAAGATAAATTAATTAAATGAGTAGCAACAGTAACCAATTGTTAACTCTGGAATGTGGCGATAGGGATGTAACACGTTGCATCGATCATAGTCAGTTGTTCTCTATGCTTGAATTAAGGTAATTATTGATATACTTTTGGCTTAATTATACTATTGCTATCAATTTTACTTCTGTATTTCATTTATTTATCTACTATATCTGACGATTAACATTTATTATATTAGTAAATCCGTGTATAATGATCTGAGTATATATGAATTTTTTTACTTTAACACTACACAATTTAATGGTTTATATGATCGAGTAGCTGCTATTTATTATATTAATGAAGTGGCACGAATTAGTAAAATATCAGATCAAACACGTGACATAAGTATACAAATTTTTGATAAATTCATGGCATTATCCATTGTAGATTCAAAAGTTGACAACTTATTTTTGTCAAAAGCCGCAGCAACTGCACTTATTATTGCATCTAAATTTCATGAATGTAAAAATTCATTATTATTGAAGATGACAAGTTTTGATTTATTTTGTAATGAGTTAGTCGCTTTTGAGTGTCAAGTTTTGAGTAAGATAGAATTTAGTATTAATCCTTCAATAACACCATCATTGTTTATTGAATATTTCATTTCATTGTGTCAGTATGACTATGATGAAATAACAATACAAAAATTATATATTAGTAGTGCCAATATGTTGACAGAATTTTGGGAAGATCCTGCTTCATTATTATTTTCACCTGGTACAATTGCATTTAGTATCATATTTATGTCATTTCGGATACTTCAAGTTAATTGTGTGCCGTGGTTACAGTATGTGCCAGAATGTTGCACTTCATCATTTATTCCAAGTGGTGGCAACGGTATTTATACATCTTTTTACAATATTGAAAAATGTAAGCAAGTTATACAGACATTGTTGCCAGAATTAGAGATTCCAGCTCCAGTATCCCCTGTTGGAGTTACAGATGGATCGTTTAGTCCAGCATGTGTTGACTCACCAGTAGTCAGTACTGAGTGTAATAGTACCACTTGCCGACAAAATAATTTTGTCAATAATATGAAAGTTAAAAATGAATCGTTATCATTTTCATTTGATATTTCTGCGATTGAAGCCGATTCCAATGTTGATACTAACAAAGTAGTTGATGTTAGTTCTAATTACATGTTTCATACTATCAGTCACATCTAATCTAGCTTGATGGCTTGTGCTTATGTGCAAATCGTGTGCGTCATATGACGATATTTTATATACTATATGTTCTTGTACTTCATTAAATTAAATTTATTAAGAAACATTCTCATATTGTCATAGGAATAAGTAAAGTGTCTGTTGGAATAGGACTGAAAATACGGTTAATAATAATAAATAACGTTAATAACAATTGCATAAGTAGTGACTCTGATGAATAAAACTTAATCGATTCATACAGTCACTTAATAAAATTGAAATCTTGCCTCACAACGGATCCAAGATACAGTTCTCAGTTTTGAGAAATATAAGGCAGTTGTAAAGTTGAAACATTTAAATATTTATCGGAGGCAAATTTTTTCTTTGCCGCAACTAATTCTCGTTTTGACGCAGTAAGTGTTGATAGACTAGCACAGCGTATGATCATTGCGGCACACTTCTTTAAATCCGCTTCGAGGAGACCTGTCTCTTCCTGTAACAATGGTGACCATACTGTTGCTCCTGTTAACTTTTTTATAGTTGAAGTTTGTTGTTTGAGTGCTGCATAAATAGCTGCAGCAGCAAAAATATGGGGTTTATATTCTACTGCGGTAATTTCTTGCAAATTTCTTTCGCAATAATACTGAGCTAAGTACCTAGTGCTTTTAGAAGGTTTTATACAATCCAGATATTTTGTTAGAAAGTGATAGCCAGTAGGAACACATAAATCGAAATTCAAAACTAGTAAAACTTTTAATTCCATATCTAGCAAATCTTTGGCATTATACGCATGATCTGTTATGAAAACACACTCCTTAAGTTCAGGCGGATATATTTCTTCATATTTTGACGCTAATAATAACGCAGTAACACCTAATAATTGCAAATTTGAGCGAGTAACTTTTTCTTTCTCTAGATATCTATCAATAATATTTACACATAACCACAAAGTAGGAGCATGCAGTTTAAACTTATTGTGCACTTCAATCAACCAATCTATCAATATTGCGCGCATTTTATAGTTTATATCATTTTGAATCATTAGTCCTGGTGAATACATACATTCTTTTTCGTAGTACAGTAAATACATACGATCAATTTGATTTAAACATAACGCTGGATCTGAATTTTTAGTAGCTGGCCCTAAAGATCGTTTAACTATAACTCGTTGTTCTTCTTGTTGAACGTTATTGCTGGTTATATCACTTTGAACTGTCAATTCAGTGACGCTGGTACAATGATTCGCATTAGTTGTAGAATTAAGATTAGCACAACTCGTAATATTACTATCAATGCTTTTAACATGACTCGAATTAGTTTGAGAAACAACGTTCTTTTCTGATTTTACACTACTACTTGAAATCTCTAAATGATTTGGTATGTTGTCATTCAAATCAGTGCTTTTCTCAATTTGCGCAATTATTTTACCATTTAAAGTCTTTTGAATCACCTTTTCTGTTACTACATCAACACTTTTGGTTCGTTTACGTGAATCTGATGACCTTCTACTGCCAGAGTTAGCGATTGTAGCATCTTCCTCTGTAACTACAGTGGCATCTTCTTCAGTAACTATGGCTACATTCGATACTTTTCTTTTATTACTTTTAGTCATTGTCGTAGTATTAGAATTGCTGCTACCAATA
>JACCDO010423455.1_pt1 | contig 12517 bp, 16 predicted proteins | sample 7446101 | NCBI WGS metagenome assembly JACCDO01 (sample SAMN15323440, study PRJNA562643) | freshwater metagenome | isolation source: river surface water | place: USA:Blue River Watershed | collected 2017-08-16 | reverse complement strand
TCTGTTCCAACAACAGTAACAAACTCTTCCTCTGTTCCAACAACAGTAACAAACTCTTCCTCTGTTCCAACAACAGTAACAAACTCTTCCTCTGTTCCAACAACAGTAACAAATTCTTCCACTGTTCCAACAACTTTATAGAAAGTATATTTTACCATTATTTCTTCCAAAAATACTACATAATGTAGGGAGAAACGATAATTTGGGTATTTTTTAGGTCCTACACATGTAGCAAATATTTTGAAAATTTTTCGGGAAAGTTTTTTGGGATTTTCATTTTTGGACATTTTTTTTGTCCATTTTTGAAAAGTCAAAATATTTTATAGCTAAAAATACTTTTTTCGCTGCATAATTGAAAATTAGCATCTGGACACCAAAAAAATAATTCTAATTTTGTGACGATAAAATTTTTTTATTTTCGGAAAAAAGAATATAAACTTAATTTCTATTTCCTATATATGGAACTAAATGGAACTAATTTTAAGCAAAAATTAAGCAACAAATTTTGCTGCGAAATTTGTAACTATAATACGTCACGAAAAAGTAATATGGATAGTCATTTTAAAAGTGCGAAGCATCAGAAGGAACTAAATGGAACTAATTTTAAGCAAAAATTAAGCAATACTATTTTAACATGTGAAATATGTAATAAAACATACCAAACTAGCGCAGGGTTATGGAAACATAAGGCAAAGGGTATTTGTAATATTAAAAACACCAATTCTGAAATGGGTTCAGCAGAAGATTCAGATATTATACAGACCAATGAAATTCATGAGCTGAAGGAATTTATGAAATATTTGATGAAAGAGAATACTGATATGAAAACTATGATGATGGAAGTAATCAAAAACGGAACGAATCATATTACAAATACTCACACGAATTCTCATAACAAGGCATTCAACTTGAATTTCTTTTTAAACGAAACCTGTAAAGATGCTATGAATATTATGGATTTTGTGGAATCTATACAATTACAGCTGAGTGACTTGGAAAAAGTGGGGGAATTAGGTTATGTGGAAGGAATTTCCAATATTATTGTAAAGAACTTGAATGAATTAGATGTAACACAACGTCCAGTTCATTGCACCGATAAAAAGAGAGAAACGATTTACATTAAAGATGAAAATAAATGGGAAAAGGATGATGAAAAGAATAAAATACGCAAAATGATAAAACGGGTCGCCTCCAAGAACCAACGATTGCTACTCAAGTTCAAAGAGATGCATCCCGATTGTATCAAATATCATTCCAAATATTCAGATCAATACAATAAGTTGATTGTAGAATCCATGGGAGGTTCTGGAAATAACGACTTGGAAAAAGAAGATAAAATTATTCGTAATATTGTAAAGAACGTGGTGGTTGATAAATCTACAGAATCTTCGTAATTTTATTTTCCCAAACTATAAAGTTGTTTATGTACATACATTACAATTTGGTTACATAATACTATAGTTATCATACAAAAACTAGGAAATAATAACAATGCGCCTAGAATATATAATACACCATTTATCAAATTCATTATACAGTTATAATTGTATTATCATTATAACTTTATATCTATTTTAAAAGTACAATTATACAAGTACAATTATACACCAACAGAACCAAATAGCTTACGAGCATTTCGCAATGCCTGTTTTTTTAAACTGATTTTTGCTGCGGTAATAGAGCCAGTAGTTTCTAAAGTACGCGACGCCGCAGATATTGCCGTTGTCCATGTTTTACCTGTTTTATTTTTTTTTGTATTTTTACTTTTTTTTCCACCTCTCATTTTTCTTGTTTTATTTCTTTTTGAAAATCTTTGACGCCTTGTAGACATATATATAATATTTATATTAAATATTTAATTACGTGATTAAATATTTAATTTATGTGTATAGTAAATCAACTAGTGATTTATGCGCGGGAAGCAGCGGCAGCACGGGATGCGGCAGCGGCAGCGGCACGACCGGCAGCGGCAGCGCGACTGGCAGCAGCAGATGCGGCACGGGATGCGGCGGCACTGCGAGAAGCAGATGACGATCTGGTGGCAGATGCGGCACGGGATGCGGCAGCAGATGCAGCGCGACTGGCAGCAGCAGCACGACTTGCGGCAGCAGATGCGGCACGACTGGCAGCACGTGTTCTACCACGAGCTGCGGTTCTTCCTCTTGCTCTGGAACTTGATCTTGAACGGCGGCGAGAACTATTTCTAGGCATTTATATATATACCTAACAAAAAAAATTACAAACGCCAAAAATTTGCTAAATTTATTAATTAATTCCATACACTATTTGTTGAATGCCACCACATTCTATCGCCCTTTTTAACATTATAAATTGCCCTAAATACTTTTGTTCTTGATAATGGAACATTACAACGATATTTGTCTAAAGGATGTGGATTCGTTTTTAATTGCGCTAAAATTGCTTTCTTTTCAATTTTTTGTCTGGATTGAACCGCAAAATATATAAAAAACCCTTCAAATGATATAGATTGAATAGGCAAAATATCCTCATTTTTTAATTGAAAATCTCTTAAATATTCTTGACATATAGCCAACCCAGATATATCTGCTAAATCTTCTCCTATACTAGGTTCCGCGTCAAATATAATACCGTCATATTTTGCGAAAGTTTCGTATTGTTTAATAACATCATCTTGTATTTTTTTAAACTCCTTTTGATCCTTTTCTGTCCACCAGTTGTCTAATTTTCCAAATTCATCATATTTAGATCCTAAATCATCTAAGGCATGCGACATTTCGTGCGCAATAGTAAACCCAATACGCGATAAGTTGTATTCTAAACCTCTTTCGTCTAAATCTACAAATGGTTTTTGTATATAACCTAAGGGTATGTATATACCATTTTCTGTAGGAGTATACGAGGCGTTAACTACATATGCTTGTGTCCCAATAAATTTTATAGGGACTTCGGACCAATCTATGACCGGAATATCAATCACATGTTGATTCACTAATTCAACCGCTTGTAAATGTCTCCAGTGTGCCATTTTTAATAAATTACCCCATGGGTCATCCTTTTTATAGTCTAATAGCGGGTCTTCTCTCAGCAATTCAGGTGATCCAACTGTTAGTTTAAAGTGTTTTAGTTTTTCAAGCGCCTTCTTTTTTGTTTCTGGCTGCATCCAGTTGTTTCGTTTGATAATTCGGATAAAAACCGTTTTTAAATCTTCGGCCATAGTTTTTACATAATTAATCGCTTGTTCGTTATTGTATTTTTTAATATATTCATTGGTTAAAAAGGTGTTAAATAAATAACTCATCGCAAAAACAGGCCTTATATATTCATCAACAGAACTTTTTTGACCTTTTACAAACATGCCTTGAAATTCAAAGAAATCTTTCCATCCAGTTTTATCCCATCTACAAGCTTGCCTGTCATATAAATAAATCCAAAACGTTCTCCATTTTGGAGTATTCCATTTTTCTAACAATAATTTTGTACCACATAACAAGTAATTTATGTTAGAAGTAATAAAACTAGTAGGAGTATTTTTAAATTCCAGATGTTTACAAAATTTATCCCAATCAAAATGGAACATGTTGATCGCTTCATCCTTTGATACTAAATTATAATTATCTGGATCAGTGTCTTTAATTAATTCACATGCCATCGCGTTTAATATTTCAAACTCTACATCAAAAACATCCTTCACATTAAACCCATGGTTTTTACCATGTGCGGTCGTAAACAAATTATCTAAATATTTAAAAAATCTATTTCTATAATTCGTTTTATATTTTTTATCTTCTTCTGTATCTTCTTCGTCATCAAAGTATAAGTTTATATCAATTAAAGATAATTGTGGAGATTCTAAATAACATTTATATATTTTTGGGTTTTTGTCGTCTGGATTTAATGACCACACAAATGGAGCGCCCCATGATAATATTTCGTTTTTATTAAAAAATGCCAATAATTCCCATACGTTATTAGTATCCTTAAACAAATCATCAATATAATTTAATATATTATCCGTGAATTTCCTGGTTTGTGATAATGTGTTATAAATTTTAAACGAATCGTATGCGTTTTCAATACAGGTGTGTTTCTTACTATCTTTATTGGAAGGATGTTTAATATAATCTTCTATAATTTCAATTAATTCTCTATAAACCTTATCTTGTACAATTCTAAAATCATCTATTTGCACTATATATTTTTGATTTTCGGTTAGTTCATAATCGGATATCCATCTATCATTAATATAAGAATAAAAATCTTCGTTTGGCTGAACATTTTTTGGATTTACTGCTTTTTTAAGATCAGAAATAATTTGTTTTTCTAAATCATAACTGGTAGATACTATATTAATTTTATTTTTTTTAAATAATTCTTCAATAGTGTCTTCGAATGTATTATATGTATTTGAGGATTGTTTACATACAATAGCCCGTTGTTTAGGTGTTAATGTTTTAATTGATTTGACTAGTTTAGACCGTGATTTTTTGCTGCTATTTTTAATTCTCTTTATAATTTTATTTTTTTTTAATGAACTGTTCATATAAAATATTAATATATTTAAAATATTTTATAAAATTTTAAATAGAACCACTATTTTGTTGCCCTAATGAAATTTATCCTCTATTTTATTTAATAAATCATCTCCGTATATCAAATTTCCGGAAGGTTTGTATGAATTAATAGGAGTATATTCCTTCTTAAGTTTAGTCTTATTGGTTTGTTCTACATTTTTATTGTTAAACATATATTCGTTGGGGTCTGAAGGAACATTTGTGATACTCTTCATATTACCATCTTCTTCAGTTTCCTCAATTTTTTGTCCGTATTCATTCACTACAATACCGGTTTTCTTTTTCAGCTCCGTTCTTACATAGGATGGAACAAAATGCATCCATGATATAAATAACATATTTGGATGTATATAACGAACTACAAACCCATTTGTTTTTAGTTTATCAATTATATATGCGATACAAGCACCTTGATCATACCTAGGCACTCCAATAATAGTTTCTGGCACTAAAAACCAGCAAAATTGGTCGTCTACTTTCTGTCTTGATACAGTTTTAATTTTAACATGAATACGGTTTAATATTTTATTAAACAACGCCAATTTATTCAAATCTTGTTGACGTTTTTTTTCATAAAGTTCATCTATATTCAGTTTCTCTGAAAAATCTTCTATATTTTCTAAGGTAAATATATTTGCCATTTGTATTTATTTCAGAAAAAAACTTATTAAAAATAATGTAATTAATACAATTATTACAAAAATGACCATCAAACATTTGGTTATTTCCGGGGGTGGTCCTATAATGATACAAGTACTGGCAGCCATTCAACATCTAGAACAAAATAAATTTATGACCATGAACGATATAGAATCTATTTATGGAACATCCGCCGGAGCAATTGTAGGTATATTAATTTGCTTGAAATACGATTGGGAAACCATAAATGATTATATTATTAAACGTCCATGGCAGGATGTGTTTCCTGTAAAAGTTCAAAATATTTTTGACGCCTATACGAAAAAGGGGCTATTTGATATAAAAACGATTGAAAAGTGTTTTAAACCATTATTAGATGCCAAAGATATTCCAATGGATATCAGCTTACACGATTTTTACAAATTATCAAATATAGAATTACATTTGTTTTCTTTTGAAATCAATGAATATGTAGTGCAAGATATATCATATCTAACTCATCCCAATTTGAAACTCATGACGGCAGTTCATATGACATGTGGATTACCTGTATTGGTCACCCCTGTATGTATGGATAATAAATGTTATATTGATGGCGGATTGGCCTGTAATTATCCGTTGAATTTTTGTATTGAATCTGGAAAGGCTCCAGATGAAATACTAGGATTTAAAAATAAATATTGTGATGATAAAAATAACATAAATGCGGAGTCCACTCTGTTGGACTTTTTATTGAGTTTTTTATTCAAGGCGGTATTTAGTGTAAATACTGACAGTGAACAACAGGAATTAAAACATGAAGTGATATGCGACGCAAAATATTTAAATATAGAGGTTTTACGTAGTGCGTTGAGCAATGTAGAAGTCAGGCGCGATTTATTCAATAATGGAACTGAAAGTGCCATGAAATTTCTCTCTACCCATTTACAAAACAGTGTTTAAAAATTGTGTAAGGGTGTCTTTGGAAGGCTTTGCGTCGTATTCAATAATTTGTCCGTCTTTTAATAATTTAATAGTAGGATAGCCTTCTACATTATATTGGTTCATTAATTTTTCTACCTCGGCAGTTTCTTCAGAGCAATTTATTTCAGTGAAAACTACCTTATATCCATTAATAGTTTTATTTTGATATTCGGATTTCAAATCGTTCCATATAGGTTTGGCGGTTTTACAGTGAGGACACCAGTCGGCATAGAAAAAAAGCAGCTCGGCTTCATTTGTCGCTGATGTACCGGTTGGAATTTGTTCGCTATTTGGTTTATATTTTGTTTTCATTTGTGGGGCAATATAATAAAAATAATATATGACTGCTAAAATTGCGAAAAAAATGACTGCTCCTATAATCATTAAGGTTGTGCTATTCAAGCTTTTACCGGCTGACTGTATTCGTGAGAATATACTAGGAGTTTCACCAATAGGTAATCCTTGATTAAAATTAACATATTTTGCTGCAGACGACATTTTATATATATTCTAGAAGAAATTATGAATCCATTTTAACGAATACAATTTAAAGGTATTATATTAATATAATTAATGTTATTCCGAACAAACAAGGGCACATTAGTGGAAATTAAAAAATATGATTTTCCAAATGATAAATTATATTATGAAAAATTAATGGAAATTAAAAAACCAATTAGTAAAGAACATACTATTTTGTCTAAATCTATTGAGTATTTTATAAAAAAAAATATATAAAAAATATATAAAAAATACAATAAAATAGAATACAAAAAATACAATATAAAAATACTAGCTTATTGCTAATTATGGATAGTAATAATATATTTATGGAGAAAGCATGCACATTGGGTGTAGAGTCTGTTGGAAATAATGGTGGCCCATTTGGATGTGTTATTGTTGATGGTGTAACAAATGAAATTGTTGGTACTGGAAATAATATTGTTACTAAATCTCATGATCCGACTGCGCATGCCGAAATAGTTGCTATACGTAACGCAAGTCAACATTTGAAAACACATGTATTAGACAAATGTGTATTATATACTAGTTGTGAACCGTGTCCAATGTGTTTATCAGCGATTTACTGGTCAAGAATAGGCAAAGTGTATTATTGTTTTAGTAAAGAAGATGCGTCTAAATATAATTTTGATGATTCATTTATTTATGATGAATTGTCAAAGAATATGAATGAGAGAAAAGTGGAACTAATAAACATTCCAATATACGAAAACAATAAGAATCCATTTGAAGCGTGGAAAAATAAAACTGATAAAATTTTATATTAGAAAAAACTCTTAATAACAAAAATCATTAATAAACCGATAAATAGGGAAAAAATATAGCTACAAATGACATTTATATTTAATTGTGATTTTACGTTTTCTGATTTAGCATTTTTATTGGCACCTCTCAATAAAATTGTTTGATGATTATTTAAGTATAACGTGTATGCCAATAATAATAAGGCTATTGTTTTCATAAACAAAGATGTTTTGAAGAAATTGCTTAATGGGCTGATAACAAAGAGAAAAATAATAAAAATAGAGGTAGCTGAACACATACATACTTTTTTGGTATCGTTTGTGAATATCATTAAATTAAATGGTGGAATATCGTCGGAATCCATATAAATTTTAACAATATTATAAAATTCGGATAATATTTTATATATTATTATTATATAGTAATAATATATGACACATACAATGAAAAATAGTAATATTCATAAAAATAGAAATACGCGTAAAAATAGGACTAAAAATAATTATAAAATTAGAAACAAGCATAACAACACACAAAAAAGGGTATTCACAAAAAATGACTATAAATCGGGAGATGGTATGCTCGTAAGTGTATGGGGACCCGCAATGTGGCATTATCTACACACAATGAGTTTTAATTATCCAGTGAAACCGACTCCCGAAGATAAAAAACACTACAAAGATTTTATTGTGAATTTGCAATATGTATTACCATGTAAATATTGTAGAATGAATTTAACAAATAATTTCAAAAAGAAACCATTACAAATGTGTGATATGGCCAGCAGAGATACCTTTTCGCGATATATTTATGATCTTCACGAAACGGTTAACAAAATGTTACACAAAAAATCTAATTTAACATATTGTGATGTGAGAGAAAGATACGAGCATTTTAGATCGCGTTGCACCGAAGAGAAACCTAAGGTGTTTACTTTTAAAAAGAGTACAACCAGAAGAAAGAAGGAAAAGGGCTGCACAGAACCGCTATATGGAAAGAAGTCAAAATGTGTTATTAATATTGTTCCACAAGAAGACAAAACGGCCACTTTTAAAATGGATAAAAAATGTGTAAAGACGAGAGAATAATATCACCTTTCAAAAGATGGTGCCCAACTGTCACAGATTAATAATAAAATATTTTTCATATTTTATTATGTATTATCATAACGAAAATGAAACCCGCATCTCAACCTTTTGAAAGGTGAATTACATTCCAAAAGTACTAAAATCATTTAATACTGGTTGTGGCAAATATTGATTGTCTATTGCATTATAGTTAGGCACCTTTTTGCATTCAAATGATGGTTCCTGACACCTGCCGCACGGTTGGCATGGAGGGCATTTCGCTTCTTTGTCAGGGTCATTTGATGATGACGATATAGTAGGGCAAACTGGGCACACGGGTGGGACAACTTGTGATTTCAAAATATACAAATCTTCTTGCCCTGCGGGGATTTGACTGGCAGGAATTCCAGGAGGTAATGAGTTGTAATAATCATAATTATTTGTGCTGGTCGTTCCGGCAACGGTTGTGCCATTTGGACCTTGAGCGTAATAAGCGGTATTTCCTTGTGGCCCAGTGACTGCGCCGGCAGAACCGCCATTAGGACCGTAATATTGTGTGGAGGAAGTATTTGGATAATAGTAAGTATTTGGATCTGTAGTTCCGGCAACAGTTGTACCGTTAGGACCCTGCGCATAATAGGCACTGTTACCATAGGGTCCAGTGACTGCTCCGGCAGAACCACCATAAGCACCTTGATATGTATTGACATGGTATCCGGTACTTCCGTAGTATTGAGTGGAAGAGGTATTGTCTGGATTATAATAAGATCCAGATTCGGTAAATGTATAAGAGCCATTTGGTGTTTGAACATTAATAGCTTGTTGTCCATTGTTTGCGTTGGCAATTGTAGCTGTTGAACCATTAGGTCCGTAATAGGTAGTTGCGCTACCATGGTTTCCATAATAGTTGGTATAACTTTCGGTAGTAGATGATGTGTTTGTAGTAGATGGTGTTGGATTGGATGAAAATGTCATTGGTTGTTGTCCATTTGCCAATATAACTTGTAAACTTTGTGATCCGTCACTATTGGTATTTACGACAACAGATCCGCCATTTTCTCCATAAAATGTGGTTCCACTTGGTAATTGTGTAGAAGAACCGTTATAATGATTGTAGTTATCGTATTTTATTGAAGAACTGGTGGATGCTCCATTTGTAGAAGACGACTTACTGTTGTTTTGATTGCTATTTTGTTTATTATTTTTCTTATGCTCATCAGATTCATTTGCGGTAAAAGTTCCAGAAAATTTGCCGGTAAATCCTTCATTTCCACAGTTACCTCCTAAAAATGAACATAAAACTAGGCCTAATAATAAAATTAAGAAAAGAAATAATGCTTCAGTATTCATTGTATAATTTATATAGTGAAAAAAGTTTATAACTATAATATATATTTAAAATTGAAATTATTATTCTACAAATAATAATACATCAAAGATAGAATATGAAATCGGATTATGAATGCGCACAAATTATTGATGATTCGGATGAAGAGTATATACTTATACCCAAAACTAAAACATCCAAAACTAAAACATCTAAACCCAAAATTCCTCAACCAGTATTAAAAAAATGTTACAATGAAGATACTAATGTCTATGAAATTGGGGTTGATGAAGTAGGAAGAGGTCCTTTATTTGGAAGAGTATACACTGCTGCCGTAATTTTACCTAAAGATGACAGTTTTGATTGTTCAAAAGTGAAAGATAGTAAAAAATTTCATTCAAAAAAGAAAATAGAAGAAGCGTCAAAATATATAAAAGAAAATGCGTTAGCTTGGTATATAAGTTTTGAAGATGAAAAGACTATAGATGAAATAAATATTTTACAGGCAACACAAACTTCAATGCACAAATCAATTTTAGAAGTAAAAAAACAATATAATAAGATTCTTAAAGATAATGGTAAAGAAGAAAAGAAGGATTATTCGTTTAGTTTATTAATAGACGGTAATTACTTTAAACCAATCACTTATTTAGATAAGAAAACCAACAAAATAGAAACCATACCGCATGTAACGGTTGAGGGTGGAGATAATAAATATGCGTCTATTGCGGCAGCGTCTATTTTGGCAAAGGTGGAAAGAGATAACTACATAGATGAACTATGTCAACAAAACCCTACATTGGCGGAATATTATGGAATAGATTCAAACAAGGGTTATGGCGCCAAAAGACATTTAGATGGTATAAAAGAACATGGAATAACCATTTGGCATCGTAGAAGTTTCGGAATTTGTAAAAATTATGTGTAATTTACTATATTAAATAAAATTGACAATAAAACCTTTTTATTTATAATGTGAATTAAAGAAACAACAACTAAGACTTAAAATCTTGTTTTAAAAATAGAATATAATTTAATAAAATGCGTGTTTTAGTCTTTGATACAGAAACAACTGGGTTGCCGCATACAAAAATATTAAATCCTGATATATTGAACTTATGGCCTTATATTGTACAATTTAGTTATGTAATTTATGATACAGAGACGAATGATATAGTTGTATCGATGGATAAAATAATAAAAGTCCCTGAGGCAGTAGAAATTTCGGAAGGTTCAATAGCGTTACACGGTATAACTAAGGAAATATCACAAAACAAAGGCTGTAAAATAAGTGAAAGTATAAATATATTCTTTAAATATTTAAAGAATGTGGATGTATTAGTTGGACATAATATAGAATTTGATATTCAAATGTTGAAAGTCGAATTATTGAGATTTATTTACTTTGCTGATATGTCCGATGAAAAAAATATAAAATATAAAAATTATTTGTATCATTTGTCAAATTTTGAAAATATATATTGTACAATGAAAAAATCAATAGAATTATGTGGTATAAAGAAACAAGATAAGTTTGGTAAAGAATATAATAAATACCCGAAGTTAATAGAGCTACATCAAAAATTATTTAATACAAGTCCAGATAATTTACACAATTCATTCAATGATATTTTAATAACGCTCCGTTGTTATATAAAAATGAATTATGATTACGACTTGCTTAAAAATTGCGAGAAATTTATAGAGAAAACAAAACATATTCAATTATAATGAGTCAAATAATTTTACACCATTGAACATTTAAGTTCACACAAAATATGAAATTTTTCTTAATTTATTATATGAATAAATGCAAAAGTGATGATTCGTAATAGTTGCGGTTCCCAAATTGTAAAAAGTAATTCAATTTTTACAATTAGATCTATAAAATGATCAATTTATGTATTTTTATTTTTTCTTGTTTTTCTTGTACTTTTTCTTGTACTTTTTCTTGTATTTTTTTTTCTTGTATTTCCTCCATAACTGCTGGAATTAAATTGAACTGGTTTAAATGGAATTGTAATTATCAGAGTATATAATGTTGGATCGTTAGTACCAGGTGGTGCCTCTATGATATCAGCTTTTCCAGTGCGTCTTTCGCTTTTTGTTCCATCATTGTTGTAGGTTAAATAGTACCTTCTTACATTGTCTAGTTCATCTTTAGATGCTTTAACAAGCAATACCCAACGATCATTTTTCACACCATTATCAAATGCTATTGTGCCCGGGGAACTCATATTATATTATATCTAGATATAATATTTTTTATAAATTTCTAAATATATACACCTTTGAACTTACACCCTTGAAGAATTCAATTCGCACGGCGGATGAATTATCAAGTAAGTTACCAGTTACAGACTTGTATGGTACGGATTCAAATCTTCAATGGTATAAATAAATTTATAACGCGAAATAAATTTATAACGCGAATAGTTATAAAATTATTTTTTATACTTTTTATACTTTTAAAAAAGTATAGCAAAACCTTGTATAACAAAACTTTGGCTCCACTATACTTTTGTAAAAGTATAACAAAACATTGACTCCACTATACTTTTGTAAAAGTATAACAAAACATTGACTCCACTATACTTTTGTAAAAGTATAACAAAACTTTGGCTCCACTATACTTTTGTAAAAGTATAACAAAACTTTGGCTCCACTATACTTTTGTAAAAGTATAACAAAACTTTGGCTCC
>JACCDO011748530.1_pt1 | contig 12518 bp, 16 predicted proteins | sample 7446101 | NCBI WGS metagenome assembly JACCDO01 (sample SAMN15323440, study PRJNA562643) | freshwater metagenome | isolation source: river surface water | place: USA:Blue River Watershed | collected 2017-08-16 | reverse complement strand
TTCGCCGAAAACTGAATAGCCGTGTAGGTGCATCGGCGGCAAATTCTACCGATGCTGTGGCTAGAGCAGTTGCACAAATGAATGATGCACCGATTGAGTGGGCTGCGGAGAAGAGTCTAGTAGAACTTAAACGTGTGGAAGGAATGGACAAACAGATTTGGCATCTGCGACCTGATTGGCGTTCAGAATATCAGAAGGAAGGACTGTGGGGCGCCGATGAAACCACAGTGAGTGATGTATTCTGTAAAACTTTGGGTTGGACACTAGAGTATTATTTGGGAAAACCTGTTGGAATGTCCTGGTATTATCCCTGGCTTCTACCACCAACATTCCAGAGTTTGTATAAATATTTGCAAAAGCATAAAGGAGATGTGTTTGAAGCACCGGCGAATATGGGAAAAACAATTACTTCAACTGAACAATTAGCAATGGTTCTTCCAGCTACATCATTCTCCCTTCTCCCTACAGGACTCCAAACACTTCCCACCAAATACCCTCATGCTTGGCCTTCTGCTTGGGATTATTTTAGTCTGGGACGCCGATTCATGTGGGAATGTGAACCACTTATTCCACTCATTCAGCCTTCTCAGATTAAGAAATGGATAGAAGAATGTTTGGAAGATGAGGAATAATCTAAAAAATTGAAGTCAGTTAATACGTAAAAGTGGTAGTATGTGATTTTTTGTTCTGAAATGGGATATTCAACTGATTTTCTTGGCTCTCTGAAATTTTCTCGTCCTCTTCGGGACAAGGAAGTAGAATTTCTGAATGCGTTCAGTGAATGTCGTCGCATGAAACTGGATGTTCAGAAACTTCAGGAAACCTGTGGAAAAGGCAAGGGCAATCCATTTGCTAAAACAGAGGATGAAGTGTTTGGAATTGAGGGCGAGTATTGTATTGAAGAGTTGCCTTACAATAGCCCAATTATTCTGGAGTATAATGAACCACCGTCCTCGCAACCTAGTCTCTGGTGCCATTGGATAGTAACAAAAACTGAACTGAAATGGAATGGTGCTGAAAAGTTTTATAATTATATTGAATGGCTCCAATATTTGATTACACATTTCTTTGATAAATGGAGCGTTGCTTTGGATGGAGCCATGCAGTGGCAAGGTGAAGATAGAACTGACCGAGGTACTATATCTGTCTGGTCAAGTAAGATTCATATTCATCACGATGCTTGTGATGAATATGAAGAGGATGATTAAAATATTATATTATTTAGTGCTTACGGTTGCGTCTGAACAGAGTGAACTTTCCCTTGCGAGCCTTGTAACCAGCACGAGTCAGGCGACGCAGTGCTTTTTTACCGGCTTCGGATGCACGGCGGCTCACAATACGTCCGCGCTTGTTGTATTTCAGGTCTTTGCGAGTCAGACCACCGGAAGTGTGGTGAGCAGTTCCGTGCATCACCTCGGCACGAGTTCCCACAGATTTTGCTGCACCTCCCACAACATTAGGTTTGGGCATAGGAGGTGCATTTTCCATACCACCTCGCATTGCACCGCATGTGGATCTGCGACCACCCATCATTGCATTAAGACTTGCGGGAATAGGGGCATTCATTCCACCCCGCATTCTGTTGCGACGGCTGCCTTTGCGTGTTTTACGTCCTCCAGTCATTTTCATGGCATTCATAGCCTTGGTCATTAAAGCAGTTGCGTCCATTCTCTATACCTAAGCAAAATATTTTTATAACGCACACCGGGGTAGTTATATATGTTACCGAACTGAATTGAAAATGACGACATGCTATGGGAATCTCCAACCGCCAAGGCGGTTGGAGAACCATGTAATGCATCATATTTCAAGTCAGGTGAGGCCAACAGAGATTGAAAGTGGCGAAATTTGTCGCCACTTTCAACTCTGTTACCGAAATAATAAATACGATTCTTGTTGGGATATTGTTTGGTTAGTATTTGATTTTGAAGGAAGTACAGTATCTATTATCCACTGTTCCATTTGATCCAGAGCCTGTTTAGGGTCTAATTCTCGGGCTCGGGTGTATGCCTTTTTTGACTGAGAGTTATAAAACTCTTTGTCGGATTTCATTCGCTGAATTGCTGAAATCCATTCATTACTATCATCTCTATCACAATAAATCGCAGCGTCTTTACAACATTCCCTCAGTCCTGGTGTTGGGTGCACTATTACTGGAATACCAGATGACATAGCTTCCACTGCTGTTCGCCCCCACGTTTCTTCACGACTTGGCATAATTTGTAACCATGTATGTGCATAGGCCTTTTTAATATCAGTCATATTCTGAACATACTGTAAATTAGGGATACCGTGTTCTACAATTTGAGAGCGATATCCACCCAATATTCCCATAAACTGAAATTCAGGAAGTGCTTTTGCTAATTGAATAAGTAACTTTCCTCCCTTATTTTCATTAACATTACTTAATGTAACATATTTGGGTGTTTTTTCTTCTTCGGGAATATAGTAATTATGATAATCCACTATTGGATGTATGATGTGTGTGGTTTTTTCCGGAATATCCCTACGACTGTTTTTAAGACTTTCTGAATTAAATACAGTCCAATGTCTATCGCGAATCGTTGAATCAATCCATTTTCCTTTAGGAATAGACCGTACATAATTATCTGTGTGTACCCATTCCACAAATGGAACTCCACGTTTCCTACATAGATATTTCATCTGATTTCTATAAATATAGGAATGACTATGGAGAATGTTTGAAGTATTGAGAACTTTCAAAAATGTGTCTGAATCATATAAATCAAAACATCGTACATTTTCATAGGTTATTTTTGGAAAACCTGGAGATGCTACCCAAATATCGTACTTATATGGTTTGTCCATGAAAAATTTATTGATTGTATGGGCGCATATTTCAGAACCCGCATTGACTTTTGGAACATATCCGTGAATAATCCAAAGCATTCGTATACGTGTTTCAGGAGGTTCCAAATACGTCCAAGGAGATACGGCAGCTTTTGGAAGAAGTGAATCCTTGTCCATAAATCCGTTATCGCAAAAAAGTATTATAACAACCAGAATTCCTAATACAATAAGCCATTCTGGGGGAATCTTTAAATTTTTCATTGCATCAAACCTTTACTTATGGGAAATATGTTTTGTGCTTCCTGCCTGTTTACAGGAGGATTTTTTCGCCAAAGATTTAGTAATTCAGTGTCGGGGTTTATCTTGGCCTCAGCACAGTACTTCATATAATTCATGAAACGGTGTATATTCCAGGTATCATACACACCTGCAAAATGGACTAAAAAATCACCTGGTTTATAAAGGTCAGCAGTAGGGTCGTCGGCTCTATCTGCGCGACTAAAAAGATAGGAGTTGAATCGCCGAGAATTCAAACAGGTCTCAATCATTGCTTTATCTGTAGAATTGGTTTCGTAGAGACGGCAAAACGCCGCATTGTCCCACCAGATATGATGTGTGAGGTCATCTTGATTGTAACACCGTTCCAGGAAATCTTTTGTCCATGCGGATTTTCCACGAAACAATACATTTCCATTATTTAGATTGCCGCAAGCATCGCGACACCAGAGCATATCTTTGGATTCAGGAAGAAGGGGCAGAATATGTTCTTCCAAACGGAGGTCTGGATTGGTAATAATCACATCGCCATCCGACCAGAAAAGGTAATCATAGTCATTCAAGTACTTCAGAATGAAGCGAATTTTTGACCATGGAATGGGTTTTTTACGGTCCCAAACATCTTCTCCTCCTTCTAAGAATATGTACCCATGCCGTTTGGCGTATTCCCGTTTAGAGGCCATTCCAGGTTCCATGGCCTTCTTATAATCAGCACCTACGGCAAACGTCAGAATTGCAATTTTCATAACGGTAATTATTAGTACTTTTGCTTCTTGGATTTAGACCGCTGTTTTTTACGCATCAGGGTTTTACGTCTTCGTGTATTTCTTTTCCCGCCTTTTGTTAAGAGTGCTGCTCTACCTTCCATTGTTTGTTTCCACTGGTCAAATTCACTAATAATATTTGCCCCTCTACTTTTGGCAAAAGCACTCAAATCATTATATATTGTTTCTCTTGAGGGCACTGTCTCTAGTGTTTTAGTAATAAGATGTGATAAGTAATACTTGTCAATAAATTTCTTTTGTGAATCTAAACATGTATCTTTCGTGCTAGTCCATAAACCGCAGTATTTTTCTCGTAAATATTTTGCAAATGACATCACAATTTTCATATTTGTAAATGTATTAATTATATCTGTGGAAGAAGATGGTACATGAGTTGGTGGTTGAGGTGCGAATACAACAGGTCCTGAGGGTGGAAGGGGAAAGGGAAGTTTTGTTGGATCTCCTGAAGCCATAGTTCTATTTATTTGTGGGAAAAAATTGATACATATTTGGATAAACATGTGCAAGTAGTGTTAATTTCATTCATTCTTTTCGGAAATGTCAGAGACTATTCAGTATATTCGCACTGAAAATGGACATTTTCAGTGTCCTCATTGTGATAAAATCTGTGAGAAGCAGAATACTATGTATTATCACGTAAAGACTAAACATTTGGCGGATTTTAAATTTACTTGTTCAGTATGTTCGCACGGATTTGTTCAGAAATCCACCTATGAGAAACATATGGCTGCCAAACATCCTGAAGAGGCTGTTAAAGATGAAAAATCCAAGAATCGGTATGTAGGGGTGACTCGGAAATGTCCAGGATGTGACCATGAAAATAGTACAAAGGCAAATCTGATTGTTCATTTTGCTCGGCATCATTGCAAAGACTGGATTCCAGCCTATACAAAGAATATGGCATGTAAGGGATGTGACAAGGTATTTCCGTCATCTACGGCATACTTGTATCATGCAGTTACATGCATTAAACCTATTCCGGAAGATTATGCAAGTATGCTTTCTCTGATTAAGTAAAGTCCGTGATATCCGACAGAAGCAAATCCAAGGAGTAGTAGCATCTCAAAGTAGCGACGAGATGCATCTTTTTTGAATCGTGCCAGAATTGCCAGCAGGGGTACAATTAGGAAAATATGAATCCAGTTTACCCATGCAGATTTTCCTTCACTGAGTTTTCTGAATGCTTGATATCCATGATATAATAGTATAATTCCTGCCATCAGGCCAAGAATTGTAAACACAAAGTCGGGAACAGCATTTCTAGCCATACCCACCCATAGAAAAAAGGGTGCTACAACGAAAATATGAAAAAGATAAATGTATTTATGATCCAGCATTTTTGTAATTCTCTATTAGTGCTTCTGGTAAAATGATTCCTGCATCCACATTAATTCGGATTCCTGAAATAGGCGCGCCTTTATTATCAACCACATCTCCTTCTTCGCTTACCCAAACAATGTCTCCTTCATATTCAAACGGTTTACGACGTTTCAGAGTCTGAAAATAGGGGTCGTTCACATGTTTGAGTGAGCGAGTTGCCTTTTTTTCTGTCCAACCTTTATGGTCTCCGCAGAACCCATGGGCTTCACGAAAGTTACAACATTGTTTCCAGAGACCTTGAGGACTACGAACACGCAGAGGACATTTCTGATTTTCCCACCAGGTATTTTCTTTGGCAACCTGAATTGTTGTTAGAACACCTCTGGTTCCCAAAATAGTTCGTTTCAGTTCAGGAATAGGCACCTTAATTAAATAGGAAACTTGGCGTAAGAATTCATAATCCTGTTGATAAAAGACATTTTGTAATGAATCCCAGAGAAATGCTGGGATTCGTGTTTGAATAGATTCCATACAACATTTATTTATCACCACAATGACTTCAATTTTTGGATACTATAATTCATCTATTTAAAAATGTGAAAACTGAAAATCCTTAAGTATGACAAATAAAACTGAATGGGGTCCCGTTGTATGGAGATTACTCCATGCAATAGCGGACATTAGTTCCAGAAAGGATATTTACCTGCTCTGGTCAGCCGTTCTACGACATACTGCTCATGTTTTACCTTGTGATGCGTGCAGGATTCATATGAAAGAATATTTGCAAACTCATTCTTTTGTACCTAAAACGTGGATAACACAAACGGGGAAACAGAATCGTGACCAAATTCGTGTTTGGATTCATACATTTCATAATTCAGTAAATTCGCGATTAGGAAAACCAGTACTCCAACTTTCTGAACTTCCTGAATTGGAGTTTGCAGAAGCGGTTCAGGTGATTCAGGAACAGTATAGAACTCTGATACGGATGTGGGGAGCACAGAAACCTCTATTTGGAGAATGGAGGAGGAATATGGACTTGCTAATTAAATTAGTTTGCTCGGGTAGCGATTAGTATTCGCTATGTTTAAAGATGTTTGAATTAGAAGAACCAACATATGCTTACTTTATTTACACGACCCCCATTTCCAGAAAGAGGAAAAATACGACTTTTTGTGGAAAAAACATCGTTTATTCCAACCCCTGCGTGTAGATATAATTTTGTGGATGACTATATTATTTGTAAAGACCGTTCATTACAGGAGTGGTTGGACTTTATTAATGAATATCGTAAACCTGTATTTTCTGTTTCTACGTTTGAGTGCACCCTACCTCCTATACCTGTATATACCTATCCCAATATTCCAGACATGTTCTTCCATCGTTCCATAATTGCAGATGAACTTGAGTCATTATTTCAGCGAAATATGCGATATAGATGGATTGCGAGGAAATGGATTCAGAAAATTCGGTGCAGAATTATGAATCGTCGCTTTATTGGCGAAACTGATTTAGCAAGTCTGTCGCCAATTCCTGATAAATGGAAAGTGGAGGTGTTTGATTATGCTAGTAAATCTAAATATTGTTTTCACGCGGCGTCTATTCAGAAATATATGTTGGAGTCCCTATTTACTAATAATTTTGCATTTGCATTCCCTAAATGTCCCAAGAATCCCTACACGAATATACCTTGGAACGTAGGACAACTCATTGCGATTGTTGAACAGGTTCAGAATGCATTTTTCAGAAATCAGCATAAGTTTTGCGATGATTGGATTATACGATACAGACAAACACGATACGACCTGACTTTGTTTGAAGAAAAGTTTAATCCGATTCTTCAGTGTAAGGCTGCTAGAGCGTTTTTTGGGGAACCGGCCAATCTTCTTTTTCATGAAGTATATCGTGATGCGATTGATGATATATTCGATAACAATCAATTTCCTAGGGGAACTATGACTTATTCTAGGATTTTGGATAGAACTTTGAAAAGGGATTTAATGGCTCAATGGGATGAACTTGTATTATATTCATTCTTACATGTAAATCACGGTATTTTTCCACCGGATTCAAAATATCAATCGGAGGATGATTTGGAATCGGCAATTTATTCGGTATATATGGAAACATTACATACAGTAAATATGAATAAGGCTCCCATTTTTATACGCAGTAGCAGCGTTCAAACTGATTCGCTTGCCTAAAATCACGGTACTCAGAATAGATAACGCTCTAATGGCATCCACTGTGAATGCAAATGACCCTGCACATGAAATACTGCCCCGGTTATGGCTTGGAAATAAGAATGCAGCGTCGGATGGTGAATGGTTACGGGCACATAACATAAACGTTGTGTTTAACTGTACGAAGGACTGGCCATTTCATCCGGATATCCTGCGTCAGTACAGAGTCCCAGTTGATGATAATTTGCAAAAAGAGGAAATTCGGAATATGTATGTTTGGGCACCGGAAATTATGGCAAAACTGATTGGAGAATATAAACGTGGTGAAACTATACTCGTACATTGTCACGCAGGAATGCAGCGTTCTGCTGCAGTTGTAGCAATGCTCTTAATGACAATGTATGGATACACGAAAGAAGAGGCGATTCGGTACATTAAATCCAAAAGACCTATTGCCTTTTTTCCTTCGGCAAATTTTGAACAGGCATTGGATCAATGGGAATTATCTTTAAAAGAAGTAAGGAATGGTAAATCGCAAAACGCGTAAACAAAAAAAATCACATAAAATTCAGCACCATCATTTTTTATTACGTATGGAACTGAAATCGTGTCCGTCAGATAAGGATAAAAAACAGGCCGAAGAGTTACTCAAAAAGATAATTCGTGATATTCGTATGAAACCGTTGGATACTCCTCGTATTTATTATATGAAACGACCTGTACTTAATGAGGGTCTTACTGCAATTATGCCAATTCAAACAAGCCATATTGCGTTTCATTTTTGGAATAATCCAGATTCGGCAATTCTAAAATCCAGCGAATCTAAATGCTTGTTGGAATTTGATATTTACACATGTGGTTCATTGACTGTCCGAGATGTTCAGAAAGTAATTCGCCATTTGACGTGCTACACACCTACACGTGTGGATGCGACTATCTTAAATAGGCAAGTTTCATTAGCCATTGAAAAACATTGGCACTGGTCTGCGGACAATGACATTCCTTGGTTGGATTGGATTGCTACAATGAATTAGGGAAGAATATGACCCTTCTCTTTTTCTAAGATAGACCATTCATCCGGAATATCGTCAGGAAAATACTGAAGATAAAATGTCTCTTCGGCTTCCTGTATTTCAAACACGAGTCTTTTCTCCTTTTCAGTCTTAGTAAAGTTTAGTCCAGCCTCTTTCAGTATACGTTGCCATGCAGCGCATCCTGAAAAGACTCCAAATGGAGAACTAATGAAAGCATGTTTGCGTTTTGGTGTACGAAACGTTCGTGCAGAAAGACGACCGATTGACCGTTTTGGCCATTCCAGACTCAGTGGAGTCTGAAAAGGTAGAGCGGGAACACTGGTTACCCAGGCGAGTCCTTTGCCTGTCTGTTTCCAGACTTTTAGAATCGCAGGATCCGCGCTCTTCAGAATCCATTCAGGAAGAAGGGCAGAGGATTCTTTGACAGACAAGGGTTCCAACAAAAGAAACGTTCGTGTTCGACCTGCAGTTTTCAGAAGTTCTAATCGTTTGGATTCCAAATTCTGAATTCGGAATTCTGAATTTTTTGGTTTTTCAGAAGAAAGTGCCGGCTGAGCCAACAAGATGCCCAAGAACTTCAGAGTTTCGGATTCAAATTCTGAATGGTTTTGTTGGGACCAGTGTTTCCATTTTTGAATTCCGTTATCAAATGGTGCAAGTTGTAAGAAAGCCTTGGTTAGACTTTTTTGCAACACTTCTATTTCTTCACTTATCCACAATTCATGTGCCCAAAACAATGAATGAGCTTTACGAAGTGGATGTTTGTAAACGATGGATGAGACAAGTGCATCTGCTACACTATCACGGTCGTAGAAATTACGAGTCCATATGCTGGACATTTTATGTATTATGAGATGTAAACATCTTATAGGATTTCAACTTTTGCCCTAGGTTTAGTGGTTACTTTTGCCAGGGATAGTTTTGCGCGAATTGCATTGTTTGCGACTTCAGGTGTCATTTGGCTATATTTGGGGTCTGACGCATATTCATCTTTGTACTCCTGAGGCCAGGTGGTAATATCTTTGCGATCCATTTTACTTAGTCTAAACATTTTAGAATACAATACATTCAATAATGCCTCCCACACTATGTCTGAATATGATAGTGAAAAACGAGTCACGAATTATAGAACGCCTGTTAGAAACCGTGGCACCCGTTATTGACTCTTATTGTATTTGTGACACGGGAAGTACAGATGATACAAAAGAGAGAATTGAAAAGTTTATGCAGAATCGGGGGATTCCAGGTGAAGTATTTCAGGAACCGTTCAAAAATTTTGGATACAATCGGGACTTGGCTCTGAAACGTGCTGATTCCTGGGGGGATTATGTTCTCTTGTTAGATGCCGATATGAAACTCGTGATTGGTCCTGAGTTTTCCAAGGATGCACTTACCAAGGACGGATATATGTGCATTCAAGGCAGTGACAGGTTTGAGTACTATAATACCCGTATTATTCGTACGAAAAAGGGTGTTCGTTGTGTATGTCCCACACATGAATATTACGATTTTCCTGGTGGTCTAGACCATAATAATAAACTTCCAAAGGCGTTTATGCGTATTGATGATATAGGCGATGGCGGAAGTAAGGCGGACAAGTTTGAACGTGATATTCGCCTACTCAAACAAGGTTTGGAGGAAGAGCCTAAAAATGGAAGGTATCATTTCTATATTGCAAATTCTTACAGAGATTTGGGTAAGAAAGCGGAAGCAATTGAATGGTTTAAAAAACGTATATCTCTAGGTGGCTGGGTAGAGGAAATTTGGAATTCCATGTTTGAAATGGGTAAATGCTATATGAGTATAGGGGATACTGCAAAAGGTATTGAGGCGCTTCTTATGGCATATAATACAAGACCGCAAAGGGCGGAAAGTCTGTATGAAATTGTGAAATTTTATCGCGAAATGGGAAAGCAACAGATAGCCATGATGTTTTTGGAGAAAGCCTACAAAATTTCGTATCCAAAAGATGATGTTCTATTTATACACAAGGACGTATATGATTACTTGTTAGATTATGAGTATTCTATTTTGGCATTTTACACAGGTGCACCGATTGATCATAAACGGTATTTGAATTTGTTGGGAACTGGACATAATCGGGAAAATGTGATTTCAAACTATCAGTATTACGTGAAGAAGCTAGCAAGCATTGTCAGAAACCGATATGTATTTACGGATGCATGCGAGAAGATTGTACGTGCAAAATTGGATTCTTTTAAATCAAGTAGTCCCTGTATAATACCCTATAGTGAAGGATACTTAATAAATATTCGTTATGTTAATTACAATTTGGATAAAATTAATGGAACATATTCCTACAGGCATGATGACCAGAAAATTATTACTTTGAATAAATGTGTATTGTTAGACCGATCTCTGACAATTAAAAAAGAATTCTGGCTAGACCGAGTCCATCGCGAAGACACGCGGTACCTGGGCTTAGAAGATGTGAAAGTGTTTGCACATGAGGGCGAACTACGATTCTTAGGAACCACACAAGATGAACAAGGTAGACCACGAATTGGTGAGGGCGCCTACACGTATAAATCGAATGTCCTATTTCCAACTGTGTATCCATCTCCATCCAATCAATCTTGTGAGAAGAACTGGGTACATTTTCATCATAAGGGAGAACTCAAGACAATTTACAGTTGGGCACCCATTATTTATGGAACTCTGAAAGATGGAAAATTTGAACCTGATGGTGCAATTCAGGAAGTTCCCAAATTTTTCCGCGATGTACGGGGTTCTACAAATGGAACTCTTGTTCCGACAAAGGACGGTGATGAACTCTGGTTTTTGTGTCACTATGTGGGGTATTCCACCCCCCGTCAGTACTATCATTGTTTTGTTGTGTTGGATGCTGAGACTCTCAGTGTCAAACGACATTCTATTTTGTTCAAGTTGGAGGGAGAGAAGATTGAGTATGCTCTTGGTTTAGTTGTTGAAGAACAACGAATTCTGATTTCATTTAGTAAATGGGACGCCGAGTCCATTGTTTGCGAGTACGACCGTAAGACTTTAGAGGATTTTGTTTTCTAGTATGTTTCTTTCTCTTAGTGTTTCGCTTAGTAAAACCAGCGCTCTGGACTCTATACCGTAAAAGTGTACTGAGCGATAAAAGATCATGATATTTTTTTGGTAAGGATGATTCATCTATACCAAACTTTGTTAATTGAACTTCAATATCCTCGACATCACATAAATAATCAGATGCTTTTTTATGTGTGTTTGTATTTGCAGGTTTATCCAGGAATGTATGTACTTCCGTAATAAGAACACTAATTCGAGTATAGAGTTCGTCTATTGTATTCGCTAGTTTTGGAGGAGGACAATTAGATTTATTAAGTTGATTAAATGAATTATTCATTTTCTACCATATCGGGTATATTTTCTTTTCAGTTTCTGTTTTCTACGACGCTTACTAGTTTTGCGTCTACGTTTTCCTCCTGAAACAGGTAGTATTTCAAAAATTTCGTGAATTTTATCTTGATAATCTGTTTGGCAGTGTTCGGCACCCACAGCATTTCCAATTTGTAAATAGGTTTCAGAGACAATTCGTCCTACATTCCGTTCTGTGGGAATTAATGCATATTTGCGACCTTGTACAATTTTTTGTATTTGTGATTCATACACATAAATATTTCTATCAAAGACTAAACGACGGAATGCCTCTGGATGAGTTCGTTCTCGTTCAATATGAAGTGCACCCAAAGGTATTGTTGCATCGCAATTATAATAAATATATGAAGGGTCTTGTAATATCTGAAATGAATCGGTATCTAGACATGCAATTTTAATTACTTTTCTAGCATTCGTATTTGTATCAAATATGTAAAAGACGGTGTGTTCATTTGTAATAGGTTCATTAGATGCCATGGAAACACTATAACAGTCTGTGTTGGGAGGAACTGGTATAGCCTGTTGTAAAATAGGTCTATCAAACTCTTCTGGAATTGCTGGAACATTTTCTGGATTTACCTGCAAATTATTCTCATTCTCATTCTCATTCTCATTCTCGTTTTCATTTTCTTCATTGAATTCAGTTGTTGCATATTCTCCACCATTCTCTTCTAAAAAATTAACAAAGTCTTCATTATAATGCT
>JACCDO010874074.1_pt1 | contig 12518 bp, 13 predicted proteins | sample 7446101 | NCBI WGS metagenome assembly JACCDO01 (sample SAMN15323440, study PRJNA562643) | freshwater metagenome | isolation source: river surface water | place: USA:Blue River Watershed | collected 2017-08-16 | reverse complement strand
TTGAGCTGCTCAACATTTGTCTTCATGCAGCGGGTGCTCCTGATAAAAAAAACCGTTTATAATCATAACATTGCCGCAGTTACCGCGGTCGGCGCACGCTAGCAAATAAGACTACTAGTGTCAAAATGTATTTAGATGTTACCCTAGAAGTCGTACTACATAAGGAGATTCTGATGCGACGTCTCAAGTTTCAAATCATCGTCTTAGCTGCATGCCTCTCCCTCCTTTTATGGGCTAAAATAAAATTAAATCAGTGGGTTAATCAAATACCTTCCGAACACCTGTCAAATTCCAACTAAAAGGAGCTGCCCCTTGAGCCCCCAACACCTTGCTCTAACCGTACTTTTAATTGGTATAGTCGGATCATTCCCCTCCAGTGCAAAGGCAACCCCCTCAGACCTAATCGTAGTCGACCAATTTGGTTATAACACTGACGCGCGAAAGCTCGCGATGGTTCGTCGACCAATACAAGGATTTGACAAGAACCCTACTCTACTCCCACCGCACGCGCGGTTAGTCGTCGTAAACGATGATGGCAGCAAAGCGGTCTTTGAGGGTGGAATCACGCCGTGGCAATCAGGAGCCACAGACGACGTATCGGGAGATAAAGTTTTTTGGTTTGATTTCTCCCCCCTAAAAACTCCAGGACGGTATTACATCCGGGACCCTCAAAACGGGACCCGTTCACCTTCATTTCTAATTTCTGCTTCGCCGTATAAAGACGTACTAACTGCTGCAACTAAAACATTTTTTTACCAACGCGCTGGTTATGAAAAATCTGCAAAATTTGCTGGTAAATCGTGGGCAGATGGAGCAAGTCATGTCGGCCCCGGTCAAGATAAAGAGGCGCGGCGATTTAACGCCAAAGACGACGCGAGCACCGCTAAAGACCTTCACGGCGGCTGGTATGATGCGGGTGACTACAATAAATATACAAGTTGGACCGCAGGTTACATAATTCAACTCCTCCGTGCCTTTACTGACAATGAAGAGGCCTTTACCGACAAGACATCAATCCCTGAGTCAGGTAATGGTTTGCCCGATATCATCGATGAAATTCGATTTGGCTTAGATTGGCTCCTAAGGATGCAAGAACCTTCGGGAGCACTCCTCAGTGTCATGGGCCTTTCCCATGCGTCTCCCCCATCAAAAGCCACAGGGGCCTCGTACTATGGTCCACCCAATACCATTGCTACCATCACCAGCGCAGCTACGTTTGCATACGCAAGCTTTGTTCTAAGCCAACACCCAGCGTGGGGTCTTGATGCATATCAGAAAACTCTAAAAACAGCGGCCATTCGTGCTTACAGCTGGGCTGTGAAAAATCCTAAAGTCCTATTTAAAAATAATGATGCGGAATATAACTCTGGGGGCCTCGCAGCAGGGCAGCAGGAAGCCGATGATTATGGGCGCTCAATGGGACGACTTAAAGCAGCTTATTATCTCTGGCGCCTCACAGGCGAAGAAAACTACCATCGGGACTTTTTAGCGAGAGCACGCTCAGCCCATCTGATTGAGTGGTATACTCCTACACCCTATGAGGTCGACATCAACGAGGTCCTTGCCGAATATCAGTCACTTGCACAAGCAAATCCAGAGTTAAAGACCTTGATTCAAAAGACCTACTCTGCGGGACTGCAAAGTGATGAGTTTGTTGGTGCATTTACCAATCAACGTGATGCTTATAATAGCTTTATGAAATCAAATGCCTACCATTGGGGAAGTAACTCCGTAAAAATGAATCAAGGATTAGGCTTTGCTATTGCGGCAAAATACGGGATTGAACAAACTCCTCGCCATAAGCTGCTCGGCTATGCACAGGAATTCCTGCATTACATCCATGGAAGAAATCCGCTTGGACTTGTTTACCTTACAAACATGGAGTCCCTAGGAGCGTCAAAGAGCTTAACAAGTATCTATCACTCATGGTTTTCCGCTGATAGTGCCATGTGGAGTAAAAAAACAGCCCTGGCTCCGGGACCCGCTCCTGGATTTCTAAGCGGTGGGCCGAATAAAAATTTTAAGGTTGATCAATGTTGTCCCGCACGTTGCAAATCAGCTCCAGCGCTAAGGGCGTGCCAGTTAACAATGAGCCCTCCCCTCGGGCAACCTCCCGCTAAGTCATACCTTGACTATAATGCTAATTGGCCACTTAATTCATGGGAGATTTCAGAGAATAGCAATGGCTACCAAGTCACCTACATCCGTTTGCTTTCTTATTTTGTTAAGCAATCCCAGCCTTAAAAACGGCATTCATGACTTCCGCATTGCGAACGGCTTGGTTCACCTCTTTTTTCGCGGACCTCAAACCAAGCCCGGAGGATGTTTTTACGACCTTGACATCCTCCCCTATTTTCTGCAGTGCTAGTATATCTTTGTCCCATGACTGCGTATTCATGCCATCACTCTTACCGTTTTTAATTAATTCTTCCAATGCATGAGTACTTTGATCATAAGGGGCAGCTAGGACCATACGCTCGAGCACCCTTAGGAGAGCTATTGCTCCCTCAGGCAAGCAGGGAAGTTGGGGGTTATTGGTCGCAAAAAACCCAATAAAGCTAGCAAGTGATGTCAGCTGGGCTTTATTAGGAGTTGCGAGTACAACGTTTTTATAACTATCCGTCTTAGTTAAAAGAATCTTTTGTTGAACCAATATTTCAAAGAGTTTCATTAAATGAGCCTTAGGCTCACCGTAAATATCGATCATGACAGATTCCGTCGCTGCTTTTTGCAGCGTAAAATCCTTACCGTCTTTTTCTCCATCTTTGGTCCATATTAAGCTTAAAAGATGCAGCTGCCGTTGCACGTTTTGATAGGGTTTGGTCGCTGGGGCTCGCTGGCCTGGGCCTTGACTGGCTTCAAGCTGTTGAAGCCTGGTATTTGTCGTTCTAAGGCGCCCTGACAAAGCCGTCATCAGCCCAACAAACCACTTAGGGATCTGCTTCATCAACTTTCCAAAGTCATCTAAGGAAATAAGAGTGACCTCTGTCTCCTTAGTTGCTTTAACTGACGCTGAACGTGGTTGTTTATCGAAAAGCGCCATTTCGCCGATCATACCACCTTCACCAATGGTGGCTAAACTTACTTCTTTGCCATTTTGTTCAAGGTAAACTTGTAATTCACCACGGCGGATAAGGTACATCCCATCCGACTTATCACCTGCTTTAAACAGCACGGCGCCTGGTTTTAATACTTTGTTTGTACCTGCCAAAACAAAACTCCCGCATAAACTAAAAGACTCAACCTAGCCTCCTATGTCATCGGAAGTATCGCACTATACTAAAGTTTTGAGTTCTTACCAAATATGCCTAAATAACGGATGCATCGAAAGTTTCCAGTACTTGTTTTAAAGTCGCCAAGTACTTTGCACCCCCCTCACCGTCGACCACTCTATGGTCAAAAGTCAGGCCAAGTTGAACCAATGGCCGCACAGTAATGTCATCACCGATAACGACAGGTCTTTTTATGATCGCTCCGATACTAAGAATGGCAACTTGCGGTTGATTAATGATGGGAGACGATACAATACTCCCAAACATACCGGGATTTGTAATAGAGAAGGTTCCCCCCTGCACGTCGTCAGGTGTTAACTTCTTGCTACGGGCACGGGTGGCAAGGTCATTTAAGGCACGGGCTACCCCTAAAAAGTCTAGCGCTCCCGCATTGCGAATCACAGGGACAATTAACCCAGACTCTATCGCTACGGCAACACCTACATTAATTTCGTCCTTCCAAAGAATGTCTTCCCCATCAATGGAAACATTAACAACCGGGTGCGCACGTATGGCTTGCGTCGCCGCGTATACAAAAAATGGTGTATAGGTGAGATTAAACCCTTCACGCGCTGAAAACTCGGCTTTTTTTGCTTCACGTGCCTGAACTACTTTATGCATATCGATTTCAAAAATGGTTGTAACATGGGGTGAGGTACGGACAGAGCGGACCATATGCTCGGCGATAAGTCCACGCATCTTCGACATTTTTTCTCGTCTAACAACCACGCCATCAAGAAGTTCCTTGCCCCCTTCCTTTTTCGTCTCTAACCTGCCATATTCAAGATGAGCCGGAACTTTTTGTGCGGGAACTGCTACTGGCGCTGCTGCATGGGCTCCACGGCGGAAATCTTCCAAATCGGCCTTCGTGATTCTACCGTGTAAACCAGAACCTGATACCAAATCTAAATCAATTCCTAGGTCACTTGCCATTTTACGCACGAGTGGACTTGAACGGCGAAGTAGGGATGCCTCAGTGACTTGGGTATGAATAGGCTTTGACTTAGGCTGCCTAGGTGCTGATCCCTGCGGCTGGGCTAGGACAACTTCGGTCCTAACTAGATCAGGAGCTCTGACAGGTTGGGGAGCTTTACTAGGCTTAGCATCGGCAGTTGAGCCGAGGGCCGCAATGACGCGGTTTACTTCGACCGTCTCGCCATTATTTGCATAGACTGCGATCAGAAAACCTTCTGAAGGTGAAGGAATCTCTGTATCAACCTTATCTGTCGATACTTCAAGAAGAGGCTCATCTTTTAAAACCTTCTCCCCGGTTTTTTTAAGCCATTTTACGAGAGTAGCTTCAGCAATACCCTCACCCATTTGTGGCATTAATACATCTATGATTCCGTCACCACTCATAAAGTCCTCTTAATTAAAGGTGAATGGCTCCACCCATGGCTACGTGTGCAGCTTCCATTGCTGTTTCCGAGATTGTCGGGTGTGGGTGAATCGTGTGTGCAATTTCATCCACGGTTGTTTCCAAAATCTTACCAAGGGCAAATTCAGCGATCATTTCTGTCGCTTTGGCACCTAAAATATGAACTCCAAGGATTTCACGGTACTTAGGTTCATAAAGAATTTTTACAAATCCGTCGGTCGCATCATCAATTTTAGCGCGCGCCATCGGAGCGAACGGAAACTGTGCGACTTTATATTCTATTTTAGCTGCTTTTAAAGCTTGTTCGGTCTTACCGATACTCGCAACTTCAGGTGACGTGTAAATCGCACTTGGATTTGCATCGTAATTAATCACTGGTGGCTTATGTCCGGCAATCACTTCCACCGCATGAATTGCTTCGGCGGAAGCAGTATGTGCGAGTGCGGGGGTGGGAATGATATCTCCAATCGCGTAAACCCAATCTGATGAGCTCCGGTAGTGTTCGTCGACTTTGATAAAACCACGCTCCGTCGCGAGTGAAACCCGATCAAGGCCAATGTCTTCCGTAACGGGAGCTCGCCCGATCGATACTAGCACCCTGTCAAATTTCCGTGGGGACTGCCCCTCGGTGGTTACAAGCGCATGATCGCCCTTATCTTCAACTTTTACAAGCTTGGTATTGGCTTCCACCACGACATTCTGCTTTTTTAAGAGCCGTACAAGATCTTTTACAACGTCAGCATCTTCAGTTGGCAAAATCTGGGGCGCCATTTCAATGATCGTTACCATTGAACCAAATCGCCCGTATAGTGACGCAAATTCAGTACCTACGACCCCACCACCAATGACACACAAAGTCTTCGGAATGTCGGGCGAGGATAAAATATCGTCAGAATTTATAATGGTTTTACCGTTTGTTTTAGCAATCGGTAGATCCCTGATTTTTGAGCCGGTCGCGAGCAAAACCTTTTTGGTACTTAAACTTACGACTTTGCCGTCGTTCGCGGTGACAGACACAGCGCCTTTACCCTGTAAACGCCCATGTCCTTCGTAGACATCGATTTTATTTTTCTTCATCAGAAACCGTAGGCCCTTACGCTGGGCGTCAACAATTCCAGATTTTCTAGCCATGATTTTTGACCAGTCAAACGAGACCGGGCCGATGGTGAATCCTAAGTCGGGAGCGTGTTGAAGCTTGGTATAAGTTTTTGCAGCTTCAAGCAGAGCTTTGGTTGGAATACACCCCCAGTTAAGACAGGTACCACCAAGGTGTGGGGCTTTTTCCACTAACGCCACTTTAAGACCGAGTTGTGCTGCTCGGATCGCCCCTACTTCTCCACCTGGCCCTGATCCTATCACTATGAGATCATAGGTACCTATTTGTTCATGACCCGCCATCGTCTGTCCTCCCGTTCACCAAATTATCCAAACTAATGGGGATACTAGCGGAGGTTGAGCTTTGCGTCCACTGCAAGCAAGCCTCAGAGACGCCGAAGCCAGGGGCGTGCCAAATAGGCATAACGATGCCTTCCTCCTTATAACTCGAAATTAACCCTTTGATTTTAAACAAACTTTGGGAGATAATTTAGGTTGTAAGCTGATTCTGCCGATACGGCGTAAGACGTAGAAGGGGGATTTATGGGTAAGGTCATACAATTCCAGAAACCAGCAAAACAAACCGCAGATAAAGAAGCCTTGAAGCTGATCGCCATCGCTGATGAGCTTGACCGGGTTATTCTAAAACACATTGAAGCCGGAAGTATTGATGCGAAGGATATGGCAGGACTTCTCGCCCACCGCCTAGGGTCACTCGTTCGGCATGTGCAAGATAATGCCAAACTGCTTGAAGTGTGTGAGCACGTGTTAAAGTCGCAGGCTGCAGGTAACGAATAATCAACTCCGGCTCCCTCGAGACCCATAGCTCGCTGCAATCTACGGATCGTTCTTTCATGAAATATCTCGTCGTTCTTTGTATTACAGTCATGACCTCTTGCGCGAAAGCGCCTTCACCAGAGTGGGGAAGGTTTACTGTTACAAAAACAGAATTAAATATTCCTCCGAGAATCGGTGGCGATGGGGAAGCGTTTAAACCCGCGGAGTTTTCACAACCGATGCCGCTAGTCATCGTATTACCTGGTTTCATGGCCACCTATTCACTCTATGAAACCATGATAAATCACCTTGTGAGCTGGGGATATTTTGTAGTCGGACTCAATTTTAAAAACCCTGGAAACCACAAACAAAATGCCCTGCAAGTTCAAGAGACCATCGCCTGGCTTACATCCCCAGATAATCCGCTTCATCGCCATATTGACAAACAGCGGATTGCCGTAGCAGGACACTCACTCGGTGGTAAAATTGCTGTCTACGCATCAAGCGGTGACCACAACACGAAATACCCCGAGCTTAATTTTCCTGGTGACCCGCTCATTAAAGTTATAATTGGATGGGATCCGGTCGATGCGGGTGGACCGCCGTGCCCCATTCGAAATGGTGACCGTCCTGGGGACTGCCGTGGGTATGCGTTGTTGCCAGAAAGCATTAAAGCAAGCACCGCAAAAATTTTAGTCATGGGCGGCCAAACTAGCGAACCCGAAGGCTTTACGTGCACCCCCCGTGGTCGAACACATCAAGCCTTTTTTTCTTCTGCCAACGCACCAGCTCGGCACATTGACTTTCCTAACGCCGGGCATGGTGATTGGATTGACCATAATGCCTGGTTCGGGCTCTTACCGAAGCTTGCAAACCTTTTTTGCGGTGATAACTCATCGGTTGATAAGGCGGCCCTTCAAACGCTTGCGATGAAAGCCCAGCTTGCTTGGCTCCACAAATATTTTCGCCAGCCGCAACCACCTCCCCCTGCCCTAACCGATACGGCCCTGAAGGAAGCCTGTTCCGTGGAGGGACTTTGTACCATCGAAGATAAATAGCCTAGCGCCCAAACCGCGCACGCCAATCAGCTAAACTTCGAGCATTCAAATAGGGATTCATCTCTTTCACTTCTTCGAGCGTCGCGTGTTCCTTTGGGTCATAGTGATGCCCTGGATAAACCACCGTATTTTTCGGGAGTACTGAAATTTTATTGACTAAACTATCGTAAAGCTCCTCACCATTGCCACCAGGAAGGTCAACCCTCCCACATCCCGTTAAAAATAGCGTATCCCCAGAAACGAGGTTGCTCTCACAGAGAAAGCACTGGCTCCCCGGGGTATGGCCAGGGGTGTGAATGGTTGTTATCTTCACCCCTCCAATTTCGATCGTATCCCCACCGCGGCAAGGCTTAAAATCATTACGAGAAAGACCCGTAACTTGCACAAGCCCATCGATTTCTTTGATGTTCGCATAAATCGGCAGCGACTTTTGCCGGCAAAGCTCCGCGACCCCTTGGATATCATGCCCCCATAAATGCCCACCACAATGGTCTGGATGATAGTGCGTCACTAAAGCACCGGTAATTTTTAAACCTTCTTCACCCGCAGCTTCTTCAATAGCCGGTATATCCCACGCTGGATCAACCACTAAGCACTCTTTTTTTGACCGACTTCCTATTAGATAGGTAAAGTTCGCCATCGGTCCGACTTGTAGCTGTTTTAATATTAAATCACTCATAAACTGCTCCACTTAATTTCAGGTGAACTATAGAAAAATGTCCGTTCACTTTCTAGGTGAATTTTTGCACCATATGGATGCTTCATCCACTTCGGAGGTTTTTTTATAGGTGTTGACACTCGTCTTTTGTATCAAAGTTGTAGCACGTCTGAGCATGTTATTAAGATCTTATTTTCACCAATGAGTACAGCGCATTAAAGCATGATTTAGAAGTAGCACTGTAAAGAGTGTAGGCATAACTCTTCTGCCCAAACAGGGACGCTCACGTAGCGGGAGAGAAAGGGGCCGCAAGGAGAAAAATCCCGGGAAATATATATGAGACTAGGCAGGTGGTTTATCACGTCTCTACAAGAAAAATGGACTCGGGATCCATTTGACCGACTGATTGTCAGCCATGCCAAATTAAAGTCAGCGACTTTAATTACTAAAGATCCCCATATTCTAAAAAACTATATTAAAGCAGTTTGGTAATTCTCTAATTCTCAAGATCCTCCGATCGCACCGACTTACACTGCGAAGGATCTGGTTTATTAAGAGGAGTTACACCATTGACATAAACCACCTTATAGCTGGTCCCGATCGAGCTAATTTTTGCCAGGTGAAAGGTGTAGCGCGATTTATCGTTGTAAGAACAATGGTAGAGTTTATGGCCCTGCTGATCAATTAAATACTTAAATTTAGCTTCCAAGACGTTTGCCACTGTCGGAAATCTGGTTAAAATCTCACTCCTTGTGCAGCACCAGGATACTAAGTCTTCGATACAATCAGGTGGCAAACGTCCATCGTCTACAATAGGACGCCACGCCTTATGTTCGGCCTGACACAATTCAAGAGTTACAGTCGAAGGTCTTTCTTCACTCCCTCCAGTTGATATCTGACCGTCGGATGTGCCATCGTCTTTCGACGCATCGGCACTGCTCTCGGCTTGGGGATCTTTAGCCGGAATGGGGGTTCGTTCTGTTTTAGGCTCAGAACCACACGCAGATAACAAACCTAGTGCCAAAATATGTTTTTGCATCCACATGGGTCCTCCATCACAACGCTTGAATTATACTAGGTATTTTACCATTCTACCTTATGGGACTGCAAACCCCTTAAAAAAAGGTTGAAGTCCCTGGGGGTTGGCTGGTATGTTCCATTCCCTAAGTGACCTGGACGGAAGGAGAATCCCTGTGGCAAAAAAAATGAATCGCGAGCTTATTCGCCTAGTATCAACCGCAGAAACCGGTTTTTTCTATACAACAAAGCGTAAAAAAGGCCGTGACAAGCTTGAGATCAAGAAATTTGATCCTGTTGTTAAAAAGCATGTGGTCTTTAAAGAAGCAAAAATCAAGTAATTTGGTTGTTGCTGAGCGAGATCCCAGTGGCCACAGGCATTATGCACTGTGGCTTCTGCTTTTTTGCGTTAGCTCGTCATAATAAAGATAAAAATAGCTCATCGGAATGAGATAGCCGACTGCAGCGCCTATTCCAAGTAATAATGATAGTCCTTGCCCTTCACTAGAAGCTCTAAACGTGGGGCTTGCATTAATAAACTCAGTACTTACATCCAAAGCTAATGGCAGCAAATATAGTAAAATAACGGTAGGAAGGATGTTCCAGATTTCCTTTTTTACTAATGCAATACTATCCTGCCGAGCTTGCCATGGGCGTTTACCCTCTAACACGACCAGCTGATCAACAAATATAAACCGCCCAAAGACCCAAAGAGCAGCCCCTGCCACTGGGAGGGCCAGCCAAACCGGAGACGCTGCTGCCTCACCCCACAGCAGTAAAAGCCCATAAGTAGGGATCACAAATAGAGCCAAGTAGCCAATAAAAATTAAGCCAATGCCTAAATATGCAGTGAAAAGATTAAGCCATGGTTTTAAGTTCTCGGCGAATCCTTCGGGCACACCTCCCCTAGGGTAATGGGCGCGCCGCAGCGCATTTAAGGCCATCGCATTTGTAAACGGAAGAAGTAAACCTCCTAGTAACCCGAATACAATATCCACAGCCTGCAACGCCGTAACCTCGATCTGGCATGAAACGAGCGTATAAAACCCATAAAACAAGCCGTAAATCCCAATAATTAATAAAATATCTGATTTGGCTTTCCTAAGGAGACCAAGAGCTTCCCGAAATCTTTTGCTAAATTGCTTCACATCAAACTCCATAAGGTTTAATCTCCGTTAAACTATAACAAACAGACGATAACTAAGCGATTAAAGAAAGATCTAGGTATGAAACTTAATTTAAATGCTCTCATCGTTTGGAGTCTTTTCATCTCGACCTCATGCGTAGCACAACGCAAAAACCATGACATCCAAATAAAACCAGATACTAGTTACGACCGTTTTGAAGGCTTTGGCACGTCGCTCGCGTGGTTTGCGGTGATCCTAGGTGAATGGCCTGAATCGAAGCGGCTAGAAATCGCTAACCTCCTTTTTAGCAGAGATAACGGCCTCGGGTTTAATATTGTGCGCTATAACATCGGTGGCGGCGACCACCCCAGTCACAAACATATGCGTCCAGGTGGTACGGTACCTGTTTTTAAGGATGCGGAGTCCTCGCCGTATCATTTTGATGCGGATCCTGGTCAGGTCTGGTTTTTAAAGACAGCTATAAGCTTCGGCGCGAACATAAAAGAGGCATTTGTTAATTCACCGCCTTGGTGGATGACTCGAAGTCAATGCAGTGGAGGATTTCATGATCCGAATGAAGATAACTTAGCTAGAGATAGGTATCCTGAGTTCGCAACGTACCTTGCCGACGTCGTTTCTCACTTTGACACGGCTTTAGGAATCCGCTTTGATTCTATCTCAGCTTTTAATGAACCCGGCACCAACTACTGGAAAGCATTCGGGCGCCAAGAAGGGAGTCACTACACTGCAGAATCTCAGAGCAAACTTATAGAAACTCTTGCCGACACACTGCAGAATCGGGGGATAACTTGGATTCAGCTCAGTGCTAACGATGAAACGGACCTCGACTTAGGGATCAATGAGTTTCTGAGTTACAGTGATAACGCAAAAAAGGCGATTCATCGCATTAATCTTCATACCTATGGGGGACGGGATCGGGTAAGGGCTAGAAATATTGCCACAGAATACAAAAAAAGACTTTGGATGTCAGAAGTCGATGGCTCAGGTGGTATGGGTTACGACCCGAACCATATCAAGCCAGGGCTTGAATTAGCGCACCAAATCAGCGTTGACCTTAATTGGCTTAAGCCTAATGCCTGGGTATTTTGGCAAGCTGTAGAAGATCGAGACAATATGAAACCTGAGCGTGAAAATATGAACTGGGGTTTAATTCACGCTGATTTCAGCGGGAAGACGACTGACTACTATCTCACGAAAAAATATTATGTCATGAAACAGTTTTCATCCCATATTCGTGCGAATTCACTGAGGCTCGATCTCGGACAGGAAGACTTCGTTGGGTTTATGTCAGAAGATGGGCAAGAAATCACGTTAGTTCTGACAAACACTTCAAAAAATGATCAAACGGTCGCAATCAATCTCCCTTTCCGCATAGACCTAAAAGCGCAAACATCATGGCGCACATCATCAAGCGAGAACCACCAAGCCATCGAGCCGCCGTGCAAGATGGGAGGAATACAAACCTTAGACGTATATATGCCAAAGGAATCGGTGACGACGCTTGTTCTTACTTTAAGCTGACTTAGTTGTAGCGAGAAAGGTTTGTATACCGCGCAACACATCAGGAAAACGGAAGGGTTTATGAAATAACCCCTGGCTATCAAGCTTAACTGCCTTTTCTTCATTAATATCGGAAAACCCTGTTAAGAAAAAGACGGGAAGAGTTGTGCCGAACTTTGCCCTAATCTGCTGCAGTAGCCAGACTCCGTTGCCATTAGGCATTCTGACGTCGCTTAAAACTAAATCCACTTTTTCACGTTCTAAAACCGCGATGGCGGAATTGCCGGAGTCAGCGGAAAGGACTTCAAATCCATGAAACTCAAACTCGCTAACAAGTAGCTCGCGAAGATCATCTTCATCATCAACCACAAGAATTTTTATTTTTGATGCTTCGCCCATAGTCCCCCCCTAAAATCTACCCTCAACCTGTCGGAAATATTGACAGCCTACTAAAGCTCTAACAGTATTTTTTTTCGCTTTTGATCGTTATTTTAACACAACCCATCATAATTATTGGATATTTTTTTAATAACTTTAGGGTCTTGCTCTTGGCCCAGCCCTTGCAGCTAAGTCCTTAAGGAAAGACTTTGGCAGCAATACTAGACGAGACGGAGC
>JACCDO010622145.1_pt1 | contig 12518 bp, 9 predicted proteins | sample 7446101 | NCBI WGS metagenome assembly JACCDO01 (sample SAMN15323440, study PRJNA562643) | freshwater metagenome | isolation source: river surface water | place: USA:Blue River Watershed | collected 2017-08-16 | reverse complement strand
CCTTCTTTTCGTGCTGTATGTGCTTGTGCTGATGCTGCACGTGCGCGCACTAAGCACGCGAAACTGGCTGAAAAAATCATATTTAGCATTAGATTTTGATGGTGTTATATGCGCCGCGAAGGACGACGATAAACAAAAAATTATTGTTGAAACAATATTTATATACATTACAATGAGTTAAAAGTGGTGGCTAAAACAATGTCGACGTAAATTGCGCAGCAATATTGTTGGCACTTTGCTTTAGAAAGCTTTGTTTTTCTTCTTGGGTTACATACAACAATTCTTCCATTGTTAACTTCATCTCATCATCGACAAAATCTAATCTTTCAAACAATATAAAGTTATTGTCATCTGGTAAGTTTTTGTGGTGGGTTTCCGCTCGCATTTGAATATCACTGAAGCCGTTATTACTATTATATAAATTACTTGCCCTTATTTTTTCATCTGGTGAAATAACTGTCGCATCTAAATGTACTAACGTTGGTAATCTATGTATTATTCTCAATCTATAGTTCATTTTGCTACAAAATGGGTTTCCTTCTGCGTATAGATATGATAAATATTCCATGTTAGGTGCTAGCAACTCTGTTTGTCTTATCGTGGCAACATTGTTATATCGAATATCTACAGACTCTAAGCGCGTACATGCCGATAATGGAGCTATATTACTTACATTATTCTTTGCAACGTTCAATACAGTAAGTCTACTCAATGATTCGAGACCTGTCAATGATTTGATATTATTTCCTTCCAAATTTAACTCATTTATATTGAGATTATCTAATCCTTCTATTACTTGGATATTATTATACGATAAATCTAATACTTTCAAAAATTGTAAATTGCTAAAACCATTAATCTTGGAAATATAATTTTTACTTAATAATAAGCATTCAATATATGCATGATGTGACAAGTCATTCAATATACTAATATAATTTGATGATAAGTTTACTAATGTCAACATAGAACCTATTGAATTGTGTCCATCAGCCCACATGTTATTCTCGTCACATAATGGAAGCTTAAAGTTCAAACAATCTGTAATATTATTATTTGATGCATTTAGCTGCACTAGCATTGGTAATTCAGACAACACAGTCAACGATTCAATCTTGTTATTAGAAATATCTAAATACATCAAATTTTTATAATTGCTGAGATAGCTAATATTCGTGAGCTGCAATGAAGGAACATTCAGTCCTAAATATGCGTGCTTCTGCAGTATTGGATGCTTCCCCAAAGAATGGAATCCTTTTTCTACTAGTTCTTTCGTTAAAGCAGCGCCGCTGTGCTGGACTGCGTCATCTTTCATCACGACTCCATTCGCCTCCACGGGGGCTGCCACCTCGTCCTCGAACTCCATCTCCCTCTTCTTCCTTTTTTTTCCTTTTTTTATAACTGCCCCTGGGTGTGGAAACTGAATCAGTTTCCATTTTTTTTTTTAGCAGCAGGTTTTTGGCGATTGCATCGGACTATAGTAATATTGAGAGTGTGTGTGAGAGGAAGCGCGTGATTGGGAATACGTGACTGTGAGTGACAAGGTAGTTACTGAGCGAGTGAGTTAGTAAGTGAGCAATTGATTGCGTAAGTAAGAAATGAATCGAGTGTCCGATATCGAGCAGCAACTGGCGCATATAAGATGGCGTCGTGTGCAAAATGAGAGAGCAATTCGTGAAAATATTGACGTCTCAAACGAGTTACACAACAGAGATCAAATTGTTAAATTATCTTCAAAATCAGCGGAGGAAAAGATAATGTGGGTAACATCTGTAGTAAGAGATGAAGTTATACGCCCACTTGTGCTTAGCGATGCGGAGGTCAGAAAGTTAGAGGAAGATGATGTAATAAGGAGAGAAAAATTAATTAAACAATGTGTTAGACAGGTTAGTACAGTAAATAAACTAAAAAAAGTTGTGCAAGAGAGAATTGAAAGAGATGAAGGAGGAAAACAGCAACAAGTTGAAAAATTGGCACAACTAAATCTTATTGAGAAGAAATTACAACAAAATAAAAATAGTTTAAAAAAGAAGCAAATACAGCAAGTAGAAGAAAACGAAATAAATCCAATGGAAAATGACTCTCAAACCACGAAAAAAAGTTTCGGACGATTATTGAATGAAGAGAAGTACGCAAAATTGAACGACATAGAGAAGAAACTGAAGAATAACATGAATGCGCTAGAGAAAGAGCCCTATATGTTTCCGAAGAAAGTATTTGGTACATTTCCTCATGATCCTAACAAGCCCAAAAGACGTTGATAAACAAGCATTTAAGATATATTGTATGTATGTTGTAACTTTATTTTAATATTTCAATACACATTTATAAATGTAGTGCTATTCTCAACTTATTGCGCCAATTTTCATCGAAACCGTGTGCATCCAAATAATTATTGATTGAACCAAAGTTATTTCTAATATATGCTATTGTGTCTTTCATAACTTGTGGCTTCGCTCGTAAAAATATTTCGGGATCAACATCCACTTGTTTCAGTGATGCAACCATTGCTTTTTTATCATTAATTTCACTGTAAGCACTATCAGATAAAACATAATCGGCTAAAATCTCGTCATCTGATACACCTAATACACTTAGTGTCAACATCGTTATGAGTCCAGTTCTATCCTTTCCCGCTGTGCAATATACACCAACAGGATGATTATCAACATTTGCTAATAATTTTAATACTTCGATAATTTCTTTCGAAGAATAATCTAATACTAACTCATTCAACAATCCCAAACCACCCTTATTAATTGATTCTATGAATATACTACGCACTCTTTTCTCTGCTCTACTTGATATATTAGCGAGCATAAATAAAAATATTGACTTAAATCTTAATCTCTTTCGTAACCTGAAAAATACTCCTTTCTTGATTAAACTTTCACTCATAAGTGAAATAAAGTAACGCCTTTTGTCGCTGGGGCTCAGCTTTGTATCTTTATCTAATGGCTTAAACTGTCCAAGTCTTTTATCGTATGTAAATGATTTAAAGTCATTATAAATCTTGTTATTATGTAGATTCTCGTCCTCGTGTAACTCTGCCTCTGAACGCAGATCAATCCATGTCTTGACTTTTAAATTATTACATAATTGAATATCATTCTCTGATGCTTTACTTACACAACCTGTGCGGTATATTGTTCCTGGTTTGATACTTGTAACTGATGAGCTGGCAATATCTCTCATATTTTTAATGTTATCTAATTGAATATTGACGCTTTTAGCATCTTGCGATGCATACAATGTGGTGGGTGCAATCGCCCTCACGAGCGACGATTTGTGCGCAAAGCTATGGTGAAGCGCCTGCTGGAAAGCACTAACACAGCCGCAAAATGCTAATAAAAATGCAAAAAACACCTTCATTTTCATTCTTTGGTTGGCTATTTATGGTTTTTTATGGTTTTTCAATGGTATATTTTGGTGACATCACACATTTGTACCGGTGAGAAACGATGGTCATATTGTAGTAATTGAATATAATAAAGGCGCTGAATACGTTGTTTCCACTGAATTGTTCCCTGCATAGATCGGTTAACCAGATAACCAGATAACTAGATAACTGCTGGTGGACATTGGCTAAATCTCGCGCATCGAAGTACTTCTATGATAAAATCAAGACTTGAAGCATAGTAGTCTCAAGAAAAATATAAGCAAGTTTCTAATATCGCGTTTTTATGGCACTATAGAAAGTATTTCATAGGTAATTCAACCACTCGAGGTCGCTTCATCGGGTCTAGGCCGGTTTTAACCAGTTCACTTCCGAGGAATCAGCGATGCAGTTACACAGGAATATTCAACAATATCCTGGTTAAATGGGCAGCGGGGCGTCGTTGGCGAGTATCCCCGAGGACTTGCTGCAGCAGACCAAGCAGCTGAATGAGAGCGGAAATCTGGTTCTGCCAACATCTTCATTGACACAAAAAGCATTAGCGACAGAGAATGTATTGGCAGCGTTGAGGAGACGATCATTATCGGAACAAAGAAGAAATAGTCATTTGAGGCGACTAAGTAAGTTAAATAAGTTACAAGTAATCTATGAGCTACCACCGCATGTTAAAAAGTTATTGTTAAAGTTAGGCATTGAAAATGATGAGGAAAGTACAAGTACAGATAAAAAAAGATCAAAGAAGTCGAGCAATGTTGGGGTCAATTTATTCCCGGGATCTGAACAAAGTAACAAACTAGTTGGGCACATATTTGAATGTATAGGGGCATTGCAGCATTTGGTAAAGGCAAGCCAATCTTCTATTTCTTTAAATGAAGATGAATCAATGAGTACTTTTGAAATGAATAATAGGGCTGCTGGACGTTTGGTGCACGAAATGGTTACAGTATACACTCTTTGTGGAAATACTGTTAAAGTAGTTTTAGATGCTAATCCTGATGCTGCAACAATTGAAGATAATATGGGAAGATTACCTATACATGCTGCCCTGGATTGTGATAATCCATGGTACAAAACTATCGTTGATTTGATTGAAGCGTTTCCAGAAGCGTTAGATGCGCGAGATGGCAGTGGTAGACTGCCTATTCATGTCATACTTGATAGAAATAATCCTGATAAACGTATTTTAAAATTGTTACTGGAAAAATTTCCTGATTCAGCCGCAGCGAAACGAGGAGTAGGGAGAGTTGCATTACATTACGCCGTTTTTACAGATAAACCTGATCTAGAGGTGTTACAAAGCATTCAACAAGCCTATCCAGAAGGTGTATCTGCTTGTGATTTGTATGGTCGATTACCATTACATTACGCAGTTGATAAAGTGCGTCCATCAACTGTCATTGTGAACTACCTGTTACATGAGTATATCAGTGGTGCTGCTACAAAAGATACGCATAACAGAGTGCCTTTAAATGTTGCCATAGAAAGAGAGTGTAATAATTTAGCTGTGATTAAAGCATTGTATGATGCATATCCTGAAGCAATTGGAGAAGTTGGTCCAATGGGGAAATACCCATTACAACTAGCAGTGGAATGTGCTGTTCCTAATATACATACAGTACATTTTTTAGCATCAATGAATCCAGAAATCATTCAAATGACAACACAGTTCCCGCCCAAAATAAATGAAAGTGCATTTGAAGTAGCCACAAGACGTCGCAATAATAGTGTACTTCGAACACTTCTGAGGATTAGTAACCATATCAATCCAAGTCTCTTGAGGGACTTAAATTGGAATTACAGGAAAATTGCGTTTTTATTGGTCCATAAGACTATTGTTGATGTTGTAGATGATGGTGATTGCGGATCGACCAATGGCGTCAATACGCCTAGGTCATTGAATCACAAAACCTTAGCAGCAACCATTCCCACGTTGGCATCGCCATCAATTACCGAAGCAGTTAATTTAAGAATACCATCGCCCTCGAGACTGTCACCATCCCTTAAGACCGCCGGGTTAAGTTTAGGTGGTAAGTCAACACTTGGAAGTGATGTTGGCGCAAACAACATACAAATTAATTTATTTAAAAGATTACATTCAAATGGAGGCGATTTGTTTAGATTGGCAGTTATGTATTTATGAATGAACCTATTTGTACAGAAAATCGCAGGTGTACTTTGCTAAATATTACTGAGGCATATGATCAAACTAAGAATGACTGCCCCAACTGCGCAAATGAGTAGTGTGATCCAGAAACAGATACGATAGTGCTTGAAGAAATCAATACTTGAAGAAGGATCAATTCTTACTGCTTTTTCAGCGACTATTATATTGGCTGCAGATCCAGTTATGGTGAGATTACCGCCCACAGTTGCAACAAAGCTAATTATAGCCCAAGCGTATCGTCGTGAGTCATCGTCTAGAAGTTCCACATTAGGTCGTGCGAGTTGAATCACTGCGACATTGCCAAGTAATTGTGAAGAAAACAATACAAACACACTGATACCAATCACTGATGATGCTGTATCAAATGGACGCTTTCCAACGATACCGTTCCACAATTGTCTTGGGATTCCAGTGCTATCCACATTTGCAACAATAATGAATGTTCCCAGAAAAATTAGAAGCAAATTCCAGTCTATAGACTTGTTTTCAGTGATAATAAGCTTATTGCACGGTATGTATGTTGTAATATAATAATTTTTACCTCGAATAGATCTTCAAAGAAATCGTTCAATGCATGCGCACGTTGCTCAAAGGATGAGTTGGCAGGAATGATTATATCATCTAATCCATCCTTCGATTCGGTTTGATGAAGTGGAGTATGCGTCTCTTCCCAAAGTTTGGTACCTGCCCAATGATTTGATATAACTAAGTATAGGACCATTAGCATTGCAGTTACGCATACCAAGCCACTAATGCTCATTACATCGACAAATATCATAATTATCATAGCCACTAGTAAAATGATGATAAAGTACGGCACAGGCGATGATATTATGTGAACTATTTTATCTTTTACAGAATCAGGTTGGTTTTGAGAAGGAGGTTTCTCAGGAGATTGGGATGGAGCTTCAACACAGCTTAATACACAACCAACTTGTTTCTTGCCTTTTTTACCTCGACTAATAGGTGAAGAGCATACTACACTGACCCCATTATCATCCTCGATGTAACCCTTTGTTACTATATTTAATGATACTTGGCTATTGCTATGACTCAATTTACTGTTACTTCTAGAGATTATTGGAGAAGTAGTCTCATCCACTGAATCTGGAATATCGATTAAAGCATCTTTAGTATTATCGTAAGAAGGTCCAAGTAATTGCTTCTCAGGTGAAGATTGTGCTGCTTCTTCGTCATTTAATATTTCTGAAGATACACATGCACACTTTACTCGTTTATTCAAAAGACTTATATTCGTGCATGACGAATGGTTATTTAGTTTACTTTGCTTCCATTTATACTCAATCCAATAAGTAGTTAGAAGCCAACCTACAATTGACGGTAATAGCATTACCGCAAAAAATACACCAGGACTTAGTACGTCGGTAGCAACCGATGCAACGATCATGTTTTGCGGATTGCCAGTATAGGTAAGAGCTGATCCGATATTGGCCGAGCACGCTAAAGTTAGTAGGAAGTACAGCGCGTCCCCTTTCACTAATTTATCTCCAACTAAGGCGACTTCAGTGCTTTCTTCACTATTCGATTCAGCAACACCATCGAATGCCGCTAATACGATTTCTACCTGAGAAAATGCGTGAGTAATGTTAGGTCTCTCTAGGTTTGGATAATTATACTTACCATTAATAAGCAAACACCATCATTAGTTAAAAACGGTGATATTGTAAATGCAGCTATTGAGACCAACCAGAATCCTCGTCTCGGATTAACTTTAATTTGATTTTGTATCATTTTAACTACCCGTTTAACCTCTTTTAGATGAACAAATATATGATTTATTATCATAATTGCGGACAGTAAAATCAACACATCAAAGTCTATCATCCCAATGATATTCAAAGTATCCTTATGAGGAAATAGGAATGACCTAGTGACATATGTCAATGTAGCGCCAGCAATAGCAACTGTTCGCCGATCTAATGGAACTATTCTATTCACAGGAAACAAAAAAGTATAAGCAACAACTGAAAATATCAAAACTGCAATTACATCATACGCAACTCCCCTCTCTCCCTCTCCTACTTGGTTCTCGTATCGGTCGTGCTCACTCATTACTTCCGCTTACTCACTCACTTATTGACACTTATAGATTTTTTAAAATTAATTGGTACACTCAAAAAGTGTCGGGTACAGTACCGGTACTGTACTGTACCGGTGAAATACCGGTACCCCATTCAAATCAGCAAGGCAGTTGGAGCGGTGAGTCGCAACTTGCAAGGCAGTCTATTGATTGGGATTATGAGGTGCATGCGAGCGAGTCGCAGGCGTTCGCGCTGGACGGAGTCTGCTGAGTACATTGTCGATTGTTAGCATTTTGTAGAAAATGAATTCAATGGTTGACGAGCCAGCAGTTGAGTGTAAAAATGAGCACTATTTAAACTGTTCAGTTGAAGATACTAATGAAGGATGCTATCGTGACATCACCTCTTCTCTTTTATCAAAAGGATTTAAAAGAGTTATATATCGTTCACATAAAAAATACAATAAAATTGAGAAAAAAATCCGTCGAATTCCTCTCAAGGATATCCCGTTATTTATCTGGACAATTGCGGAAAAAGATGTAGATTTCCCAGAGTTGAAAGATGAACAAATCGTTAATCACTTCGAAGGAATTACAAATTTGACAACTAAAATGGGATTTTGTGATATATTAAGAGATTTGCCATCAATATCTGAGGATATGATGGAAGTATCCCCTCGTTCGTACAATATTGGTGATCCAACACATCGGGAGGAATTTATTGAGGATTTTAACATAACAGCTGCTACTAATATCTTGAAATATTATTTCTATCAACAATACAACAATCATCGCTGCAATAACCCGCATACTCATGGTGTTACAGAGGGTGAGATTAATGGAAATTACCTATATTATAACGTGGAAAAAAATATTAAAAATTGTATTAAATGTATAACAATGTATCTAAGAGTAAAATTGAGTGGTGAATGGCCAGGAGTGGAAAGATCTTTTCCAGAACCAGATGTACCTAAGCTACATGGGTTGGATGAGAAAGAATGGCAAAGTATCCGTGAAACAGAGTATTTTATCGCAGAGAATATACATTTTAGTGAGAATATAACAGCATCTACATGGTTCAAGTTGATTGTAAATGACCACTTGCCTTATTTAAGCAGCAAATTTGCAAAAGTTTGGCTTTTATTACGAGGATTGTATAAAGTAAACAAGCAATTATTCATTGATGGTACCAAGAACATTTGGATAGTGAAGGCACCAGATACATGCTGTGGTGTTGGCATCAAGTTGCTATATCGCTTAGCAGATATCATCGAGTGTGAAAAGGGTATGGGAGGAAGAACTGTACAGAAGTACATAGAGTCTCCATCGTTAGCATTCATTCAAACACCTAATGCTGCACCATCTACGCCTTGTTTAACTAAGTTTGATCTGCGAATATGGGTGTTAGTGACATCAATGGATCCGTTAAAAGTGTACATTTATTCTACTGTGTACGGTCGACATTGTGTTTATGATTTTAATTTATCTGTGAAGTCGCTTGGTGATAATTCAATCCATTTAACTAATTATTCAATTCAAAGGAAATCGAATACTAATAGCGAAAGTGAAAACGTATCAACCGGTATTAATGCAATTAGAAAGCTACGTGGTTCTATTGCAAATACCAATTCCTCTGCGAATGAATCGCAAACAAGTCCCCGCTGTAGCAGTAGCCAAAGTCTCATCAATACTCAAACGGATTTACTGTTAACTCATCGTGAAATATTAGATATTGTTGGGGAGAGTAATTGGAACAACAAGATCTGGCCTGGTATTAAAGCAAGCATATCCAGTACATTAAAGGTGTCTAAGGAGCATGTGAAGCATCGAGAAAAATCATTTGAATTTTTAGGGTATGATGTATTGATTGATGAGCTGCATAATCCTTGGATTCTCGAGGTAAACATGTCGCCTGCATTAGCTCATCGATGTGATAGTCATAATAATGTCATTAAAAAAATGGCTGACGGTATTATCAATCTAACGGTCTTGCCACATATAGCTGGTATCAATTCTGTGGATGCTGAGGTAGGTTCATGGGAAGTATTGTATGATGAGTCCGTCTCTATTCCAGTTGAAGTATTGCATGTGCCCAAATCCACACCGACTGCATGCCATAGTACAATAACGTATACCACAATGACCAATGATGAGTGGAATGTAGTTACACCAATAGCAAAGAGAAGACCGAAATCAGCTAATGCATCTTGTCGTCCCAAATCAGCATCTGCTACATCTATGGTGCATTCAAGACTGCAATCGGCACTTCAAAGCAGCACAACTGTCCAGTGTGATACCAGTGCCTTGCTTAAAAACATTAGCTCAAATATTGATATTAGCTTCATGGTTACTGGTAAAGCCATGTCCAACCAGTCCGTTGAGTTCTTTGACTTCTTGATTACGAATTATTTTCACATGTTGGCATTACAAAGATGGAGTAAGAAGGTGTTGGTTCGGGTGAGACAGTACCATAGTAGAAGACGCAGTAAAAGTATTGTCATACAAAAGTACTATCGACGTCATTATGCGATTGGTTTGATGAATTCCCTTAGGCGTCAACGAAGTGCGACCTGTATTCAGTGCACAGCACGGATGTATCTAGCTAAATTGGCTTACTTCCGCAGGAAAAAATGTCGCGCCGCTATTATAATTCAGTGTACAGTACGAAAAATAATCGCGTGTAATAAAACAGTTGAATTACGACGACAATTTGCAAAGAGTAAAATAGTTTTATGGTACAGAAGCATAGTGATGACCCGACGGTTGAGAGCTTCCATGAAAATTCAATCTGTTGGCAAGTCGTGGCTTCATCGGCGCAAGGTGGCTAGACAAATTATTAACAAGGCCGTGGTGTTTTATAACCGTCGAAAACGATTTAGAATTGCTTTACGTTTACAGAAAAGCATGTTTATAATAACAACTTGGTACACAAAATACTGGTTACAATGGACGCAAGCTAAGCGGAAGCAATGTAAGATTGTTAGCGATATGGCTATGGTGGGTTTGGACCTATTCTTGCGTAAAAAGGAGGTCGACTTATTTGATCACGAGGATAAACTCAGCGTCGTACTAAGAAGCGATTTCTTGCAGGTCCCGTCTAAGCCGGAGAGCAATGTGCATGATATTCAGTCGGCGATGTCATACCAGTTAGATGTACTCAATGAGTCGATGACATCGCCTACTAAAGTCCCTCATGAAATGATCATCAATACATCCCCGTCTTCCCCGTTTGAAAATATGCTTGATCACATGGCAACGGTCCACCACGTCGATAGCAGTCATAGGTCCACTACACAGAGTAGAATTGCGTATAATAAACAGAAAAATGTCTCCGAAATGGATAGTATTGATAGTTTTGTATCAAAATATGGTCGTGTAACGGCTAGTGACTTACGATTAATGGGTATTTACGATGCCAAAAGCTCTAGTAATGAGGTCCCGAAGACAAGTAATAAAACGAAACGGACAGAAAACGTGGAAAAATCTAAGGCTGTACCTCAGTCGGACGCTCCTAGTACTAGTGCGGATGCAGGTATTCATACCAAGGAATATGCGGAAGATGAAGAGAGATTTAATAGATACGCACTTAGTTATAACGATACCAAGGATCCTGAGGCGGCAAATTCAATACTACAAATGCAAACTATGTTGAAATATTATAAAAGTAACAACGTCAGCACGAAGAAGACGTCAAGTCATCTGAGACCAACATCAGCCTCAGAGTCCCGCAAAAATCAGTCATTAAATGTGCGATCACTAATCCCTGATAACGGCTTAACGATTAACACTGCTCTCAATATTGACGATGATGAGAAAGCTCCTAAAAGTGTGGATAAAACGAAGAAAAAACGTAATAAAAAATATCATGACGAGAGTCCTCCTACTAACCCTATCAAAGTCTCGGAGCAGATCTACGGTCCGAAGCATCCTATTGATGACGACAAATGGTACCAAGCAGTTTGGCATGAATTTGGTCCGAATAAATCCAATAATTACTCTTCCTTTGTTCCTCCAATACCGTCTCAGCCAAAACCGCAAATTTCACGACCCGTATCCGCAGGTGGAACGAAAAAAGGATTTACAAAATCCAATCCTAATTACTTGTATGAATATAGCGGTATTACTCACATTGACTACCAACCTAATGTGAAGATAGCGCCGACGAATACGTACAGCTACGGAACCGAGAATAATTACTATTCCAGTAATCGTGGGGTGGATCTCGGCTTTGATTTAGATGATTATGATGATAAAAATTTAAAAAAAATAAAAAAAAAGAAAAAGGAAAAGAATAAACCATCAACATTCAGCAACTACATTTTTGAACATCCATTCCTGTGAATGATAATAGCTCGACATACTTAGACGTATTAACGGTAAGATTCTTATTCTTTATTTCTTATCCACACCCTGCAATCTATATTGTCTACATTTTGAATTGGCCTTCTAAACGGTCTCTAAATGTTCCAAATGGTTGCTATATTAAATCTCGGTGAAGACGATGAAAAAGTCATTTGATTCATTCGAGGCATGTAATTTTATTCAAATATTTATTTATGGAACAATAAATAAAAATTAAAAAATTATATGACATATTATTATTGTACCTCCGCGTTTACTCATTATTTTACTATTTTGTAGCTACAAGTGTGCAATGTATAGATACTGTCTATCTGTTCCCTAAATGTTTATATTACAAATTATAATATGTAAATTTGAACTAAACTATGTAATAATGTTGTTAAATTCCCCCACATTATCCGGAACTATTTGAACTGTTACGTGTCGAAACTAGTGCATATAATAGTCCGTATCCGCACCTATCGCACGAGTCAGGCTGGACAGAATTGATGACATCATGATGCATCCTGCGTTCTTCCCGGTACTGTACCGGTGGTAATAACCTAACCTTTTTG
>JACCDO010594196.1_pt1 | contig 12518 bp, 7 predicted proteins | sample 7446101 | NCBI WGS metagenome assembly JACCDO01 (sample SAMN15323440, study PRJNA562643) | freshwater metagenome | isolation source: river surface water | place: USA:Blue River Watershed | collected 2017-08-16 | reverse complement strand
TTGTATATGTCTGAAGTGACTATCGGCGCGGCGCTGCCTATTCGGACTACGTTGAACGACTTACTATGCAGCGGCGACGCAGTCCACTCCATCGTCGGGCTCATGTCGGTCTCCGCAGGAACAGTACTGACCTTCATGTGCGATGACAACTTATCTTTTTCGGATGCAGTTCTGAAAACCTACGAAGCCGGTCTCTTTGAAGACGACTGTTTCCTTGATCTTGAAGGCATCGAAGCGGCGCAGAAGCTGCTGATCTTAGGGCGATCACTAGGTATTCCTCTAGAATTAAGTGACATAGAGATCGAGCCGTTGGCGAAACGACGCGAGATTATTTCATGGCAAAGCATATCCTCGAATGACATATTTAAAGAAGAAAATATCAGAATGAAAGCGCGCGCCGACAGGGCCAGAAGCAACAACTGCACGTTGCGCTACGTGCAGCGCATCGAGTGCTCCGTCCCTGCGGAACTAGGCCATCAACACAAGATCGTGGCAAAAGCCTCGGTGAAGCTAGAAGAAGTGCCGTTGATATCACCGTATGCCATGGTCAAGGGTGCAGTGTACCACTTCTCTTTCCACACCGAGAGGTACCGCCAGCACCCATTGATCGTGCAGGGTCCGTTGTCCGACTCCGCCAATACCGCTAGCGGCATCATCGGTGACATGCTGCGCATCGCCAAGTCGATAGGCGCCAAAGAGAAGAGTTCGGAGGCTTTAGCCAAGTAAGAATATAAGATTGTAACATAAAATACATTATAATAATCAGAACCGGGTCCGCCCTAGTCGGCGTCCACACCCAATGCCGCGCCAACGGCTACTAGGCGCCCCAGAAGCCAAGTCTTTTGTACATCATTCTCTTAATTTTAGCAAAATTTAAAGTAGCAAAAAACCGTTTGATTTTCATCGTTCTGACTTTGATTCGGACGATGGTGGACGTGATGGTGAGCTCGATCAGCTGCTTCAGAGACTCCAACGGATCCTTGTAATTCTTGGAACTGTCGCCTGCGATACCTTCGGTGGCTGCAACAGAAGCAGCTGCAGCATCTACCTCGCATCTAGCCTTGGAAACAGCAGCTGCAGCTGCAAACAACGCGGCACCAGAGGGGAACACAGCCGCCAAGATCCCTTGCAACTCCCACATACTTACTAACGGCAAGAATTCAGCCACCGCAGCACTAGCTGCTGCGCATAAACCAGCTAATGCCGATGTGAATGGCAAAATAGAACCGGCTCTGCCACCTTGATTCGCGTATGTATCAGCGACAGCAGCAGCGCGTGACTTCAATGCAACGGCATCCACAGCACACGCGATGAAGTATTCAGCAGTCGATAAGTAATAGGCAGCTTGTGCTGCAGCTATAGCTGCGCATACAATCGCCTTGAACTGGAGGTTTCCGGGGATAATTGATGATATGATAGGAGCTGGCAGCACTCCAACAGCGAAGGACGTCCACTTCCCTGTCATTCGAGTTGCGGAAGCCTCGACTTGCTCAGCTGCTGACAACCAGGTTCTACCAACGGATTTGGATGACGCGAATCTTCTGTTACCAACACCTATAGCAGCAGATGCCAATCCTCGCGACTCTTGTGTGGCCAAGCCAGCGATGGCAGCAGCCAACACAGCCACCAATGGACTCAATAGATAGATTTCCGTAATAAATTGGATGTTAAACTTGTTAAGTAATTCATTAGCAAAACTAGGAGCTAGTAATGCGAATGCAGAAGCCGTAGTCGAGATACCGACGCATAATGGCAAGATAGCTTTCACTCTTTCTGCTTGAGCTAACAAGGACTCACCCTCTGCTGCTGCTTGAATAGCTAATGCAGCAATTTCTTTTCCATTTGATATTGCAACTTTACCAACATACTCTGCAGAGATTCCTACTGATGCAGATAGCGCAGCCATAGCAGGCACTAGCACTTCAACGACTTTAATATTTAATAATGCCGGTGAGATAGCAGATATAGCAACAGTTGATATTAATACAATTAATTCTGCGGAGGATAATTGCGGCGTGCGACCAGCTACGTCATCAAGTAAATCTACATCTCTCTTCATCTTTTGCAACGCCTGTTGCACCGGTAAGTAACGCTGAGTTGTATTTGTTGTTGGTGGTGCAGCAATTTTTTCAGCTAAATTAGTGACAAAATTATATGCATTATTTCCTACATCCTTGGCTATGTTGCTCTCTGACGAGCTGCCTTCGGGGTAGTTATCGATGGGAGTAAGCATGTTCTTGATATCAATTGAGTCTTTTACTGTAAAATCTAGCTTTACTTGAACTTGTTCATTTTTATTAGAAGAAATTCTCCCACGCCATGAAGGCGAAGGGCGTAATCCTACCGTAGCATGGCAGCCTGCGAGCAACAGGATAAGGATTGGAAGGATAGAATGCATAATAACCATGCTTTTGAACTTCCTTGCATATGCTGATTCAGCTGTTGCTGAGCTTGCTCATCTAGGAATACCGGCATGAGACCGGTGAAGAGAAGAAGACAATAGATTAATGGTTGAACTTCCGTTGGTTCCCGCACATTCCGTGCTACTCTGCACCACATCCACTCACACGCGTTTACTTTTCCCAGAGGAAACCGTTGTGGTATCAGCTGTGTTTCCCCTCAAGGCCTGCCGCCCAACTTACTCACATTAGGTACAAGCGAGGCGGGGAAGTGATGAGAGTTAGGAGAAGCTTTAAAGAAACGAATAAAACCCACGGACTTACTCGGTTCAGACAGCGTGCAGCATGCAGTAGCTATTGTTAATCGATACAAAAATACTCGCTATCATCCTATAAATTCCTCCCCTTCCTAGTGCTTCTCGACTAGCTCCTACCTATCTCCTTTTACTTTTCTCCACACCGTCAAGTCGGAAACACCATATTGAAACTTCCTCTCGTGCTCTCTAATTATGAAAGGAATGTCTTCTTGATGCACCAATTCCAATTTATTGCGCCACATTTCATCCTTCAAAACTTGGAAACTGTCTTGGTTGTTGGTTGCGCCGACCCAGCTGTCTTCCTTGGTGTACTCCTCCAGCCACGAATAGGGCGAGATCAACACAAGAATTCCTTCCGAATTCAAGTAAATTGGTATTTCGCGAAGGAATTTTCTCGGATCAGGTAATCGGCACAATAAGTTAGACCCTAGTATAATATCAAATGTACCGAGTGATGTATTCATGTTACATGCATCGCCTTGCATAAATTGAACTCTACCCCGATCTATTGTATCATCTAGTGTGCTTGTCCTGTTCACATACACACTACCTTGTTTCAACATTGTGTACTTAACAGTTCCATTTAACTTCATTTCATTCGCAGCTTCAATAAACTTATGGCTGTAATCGATACCTACTACTTGCTCATAATATCTTGCTAACTCAAAGCTGGACCCACCAACTGCGCAACCAATATCTAGTACTCTTTGACTACTTTTACTAGCATAATTCTTGCATATACTTGCGCTTCGTTCATTAAATCGTAACGCCTGCTTTGGTCCAAACCCGTACGGCATTATGTCTTCATCATTGCCGTAGTGAAATAGAAGGTATTCATGGACAGCTCGACTTGATTCATACACATTCGAGCCGCTAGCAGCAGTAGATCTCACGGTAGATAGCGAGCATTGATTGCCCAAGCTGCGATGGCCCAACAAAGGTAGTAATGCCACTATTCGGTTTAGTTTCATAATTTCAACGATAAATACTCAATGCACTTGAGAATTGCGGGATTCACGCCCAACCTGGAGAATATGGTCTTTTTGTTTTCAGACATGCGTAAGTAAGTCAGGTAATCCCCTAGTTCCGCTTGAAAAGAGGTGCATATCATATGTTAAGGATGCGATTAGTGCTAGCAGAAGGCAGACTGGCAGTAGAGCTGCTGTCATTGTAGAGATATATCTGGCATTACAGCAGGTAGATGTCAATGGTATCGGTTGGGGCCGATTATATCCGGCGGAAAGAACTTCGAAGTGGAAAGTGAAAAAAGCAGCTGCTAATTCGCTAATAAAACGCACAATAACTGAAAATCGATCAAAATAGTTGAGAAAAACAGAAGCAGTAAAACAGCAACAGGTGTTATCAGACAATCTCTCAAACGACTCCATTAAGCGTTCACGACGGCTACACAGAGAGCTGCTGCGAGAACAGCGACAGCAGCGGCATTAACATTAACCGAAACAACCGCTGATGTGAATAAAACGATTCATTCAATGAACCCCTTGATGCATTGCAGAAATCTTGCCCATGAGATGCTTCAGGCATTAAGCAATGGCACGGAAATGATTCCTGCGGGTGATTGGCCAGAGTTTGATGACAACTCTAATTCACATATATTGGGTAGAGAGACTGTTTGCAATATGTTAAATTTGGCATACAATGAAGATGTAAGAGCTCCTAGTATGCAAGTAGCTCGCGCTATTCTCTGTGAGTGTATTGCTAGAGCTGATAGTCAAGCATCAATAACATTGGATAATATGCGACAATCAAGCAGATTGATTAATATACCACAAGTAGCACAGATGCAGGTGCAACTGAATGGTTTAAGTGAACGAATGGGAAGACTCGACCAACGAATTGATGGACTGGACCAACGAATGGACCAACGGTTTAATGAATTAATGCAAGCAATACAAGAATTAAAGAGTGACATCAATAAACCAGCAACAGCTAATCGATGATTGGACTGCATCTACTTTGTATATGGTGCCATCAACGAGGTGTTTTAATCAGTAAAAAGTAAAGCTTGATTGATGAGAATAGTTTTGTTTTATGCACTGTAACAATGAACAATGAACAATAATTGAATCTCTCTTTGACAGCTTGCTAATAACTGAATGTCTATCACATAATGATTGTATCAACGCTTGATTACTGTTTGGTGAACTTACTAAACCTTCCGTTCTCAAGACAATGACCCGGGCCCGGCCTGCATGCAAACTCGTCCCAGAGTCGTCTAAGAATCCTAGTCAACGGCGAAGAATCATCATCAAACCAAGAAAGATCTACTAGCTTAACCTTTGAATATGCACGATTGTGCGTTATTATCTGATTTGTGATGTATAATTTGCATGAAATTATCGCAGGATGTGCTGCAGGGGTAATTGGAACCATAATTGGTTTTCCGCTTGATACTATCAAGACGAGAATGCAGACTTCATCGAACCACGCGGTGTCAATGCATGAAATGGCAGGAGTGTTATACAAGGAGAATGGAATCAGAAGCTTCTATCGAGGTATAAGTTCGCCTTTAGCTGGTACGTACTGCCTCACTTATGTATAACTTAAATCTTCATCTCTAACTGTATCCTTACTCATCAGCGCTGACAATTCTTAATATGTTAAATTTCTCCTCTTATGCAACCTTTTCAAAGATTGTTAATGTTCGCATGGAATTATTGAATGATGGTGGATTTGAGTACAGAGTGGCTTTGGCGGCAGGTATGGTCGGACCATTATCATCATTGATATCTACTCCATTTGAATTAGTCAAGATCCAAATGCAATTAAACCGTATAGCTACTGGTGCAAGTAACACCGTTTACAAGAATTCATTGCACGCCGCTTATGACATTATCACGCGACATGGGATACAGAGGCTGTACACGGGACATGCAGTAAACACACTGCGAGAGATTGTTTTTTTGAGTACATATTTCACTACTTACGAGCACATCAAGACTAAATTACTGTCGTTTATCCAATCTCATTCTCTTTCAGTCCCGATTGCAGGAGGAATAAGTGGTGCTTTCGGGTGGTTTGTATCGTTTCCGTTAGATGCCATCAAGGGAAATATTCAAGGTCGACAACTAGATAGTAGCACGGCGCAGAAGTCGTCGTATGAAATAGCAAAGTTGCTCATGCAACAAAAAGGGATTCGAGGGCTTTACTCGGGACTTCTCCCTTCTGTTACCAGAGCTTTTCTCGTTTCATCCACACGGTTCTCAGCCTATGAAGCTACACTGTGGCTGTTGCAACAAGAAAAGTTATAGTTTTATTTATTTCATATTTATTCAAAATGTATATTAATGTTTACATAGAATACAAGAGTACATGCTTTATAGTTCAAGAATCGAAACGAGACCAAATGTAACAATATTTTTAACTTTCTGTATTGATTCATCTGTTGTCTTGTCTACTTCTGGCTCAACTAATTTCATATCGCGATGATATTTAAGCGTTTCTTTGATATCTCCTTGCATCCCATCACCACCTTCCCGTAATCCATTATTCAACGATGTCCTAGCTGCTTCATCAACAATTGATGTAACAATATTCGTACAAGATGAAGGCATTACTCTAGCTAATGAACCCAATGCTAATCCACCAAATTGAAAAGCATTTATTAACGGAGAAGGGCGCACATAGTTCTCCTTCACCAAGTCATCAATATCGGACACACTTATAGACACCGAGTTCTTCGATGCAGCGCTATATGCACTACGGAATGCTTCTGCAGATTGAGCTCGTCGTATATACTTGTCACCATCAGCAGCGCAATTCGATTGTAATCGCGACATACTTCTGCGCGCCACGTCTTGCACTACACGAATAGGCTTCATCTCCACACTTTGTGACAACCAGATTCCAATTTCTTCCTTCTTTCCTTCTTTGTCAGCTGCTTGGCTGTTCTTGTGTACCGGCAGACCCCAGTAGGAAAAAGGAGTTAAGTAACTGTTACTGTCCTAGTCACCAGAGCGATTGCTGGGCGGAAAGTTACGCACGACGTATGCATATATATATATAGCTTGGTCATGTTGGTAGCTAGATAGATAGCAGTAATCCGTCCTCACGTCCTAGGCCGGAAATATTTTCGCCAAAATCGCCGAGAATAGAAATTTAATTGTTCCTTGGAAATGAGGTGGCAATGGCTGGCACTCGCCATATTGAGCGCGCCGACAGCGAGTTGCATCATGAGTTCATCAGCTGTATTGACCCCAAGGGATAGTCTTTATGGAGTTAAAGCGGCTAATGACGACGGGAAAGACGACGATCGCGGTGGCGGTGATGGTCCCATGAACGAGATGATGACATACTGTAAGGACGATATAGATACGTACTGCGCATCAAGTAGAGGCCATGGAGGACTAGTCATATTGTACTGCTTAGAAAAGAATAAGCAAAAGTTATCTTCTTCTTGTCAAGAATATCTTGGCAGTGTGGTCGTTGGTGGATGTAACATTGACGCAGTACTGTATTGCTCTGACAAGTACAATATCGACGATATTTACACTTGTTTAAATGATAACAAAAGCAAATTAAGCAAAACATGCTTAAATAATTTAAGCAGTCAATCAAGTCCTTGGGACAGTCTTGCCACTCGCAGCAAGAATATCACGAGTGCAATTACATCTATCTCGATGCTGTATCTACTGATACCTTGTCTGATAGCTTTTCTTTCATATTACATGAATTACAAATTGAATAAACAACAAAATGATGTTATACACGAGTACTCTGATGTAACAAGCAGAAATACCAATGATACCGCGACAAGTGACGTGGGAAGTCCCGCGGAAGACACTACTGATTGGCACATTTCCTTCTCAAAAGTATCGTATTCCACGGAAAACAAATGCATTCTAAAAGACATTAACGGGGAGTTCTTGCCGCGGAATATAACGGCTATAATGGGTCCATCTGGCAGTGGTAAAACGACCTTACTAAAGTTACTGGGTGGACACATCAATAGCGGCGAGTTCACTGGTGATCGTTGCATTAACGGCAAGGTGATTGCCGGTAAGAAGTATGACGAGCTGATACGGCGCCAAGGCTACGTGGCCCAAGAGAACGTCTTGTTGGAGTCCCTAACTGTGTGGCAAACCATGTATTACTCCGCAATTTTACGAATAAATTCTCCTATTAGCATGAAAGACAAGCTGAAACGGGCGGCGAAGATCATGGACGAGATGGGCTTGTACGGCGTCAAGGACACTATCGTGGGTAGCGGTGAGAGAGGCATTTCTGGTGGACAAAGGCGGAGACTGTCCATTGCACTTGAGTTGTTGAGTAATCCAGCTATTCTCTTGCTGGATGAACCGACAAGTGGACTTGATTCAACTTCTTCTATGAAATTAGTTCAACTTTTAAAGCGAATGACTAGGTCTGGGGATCGAGGCACCACGGTCGCACTGACGATTCACCAGCCGCGGGCAGAGGTATTCGCCTTGTTTGATTCAATATTACTACTAGGTAGTGGCGGATACTTGCTTTACTACGGCAGAACCAGTGCTGCAGCTAGCCATCTCGCATCCGCACCATGCGCGCTGCGCTCATTAGATAACTATGACAACGAAGCTGACTACATAATAGACGTACTAGACAGCGCCGAGGCGGATGAAGCAGTGGCAGATATAGAAACGTCCTCGGCCTCATCATCACCTAGTCGAGAGGATGATAACATCGAGCTAACCTTGCTGTCAAGCGGCGCCCGACCAGCTGCCGAGGCACACGGCTTGCTCAACAAGAATAAGAATTACATGATTGAACTCAACAAGCACTTTGTAGCATCAACGCACTACACCGCCTTGACGGAGAGTATCAGCGCACATAGCAGTACCGACGACGTGCTGCAGCAGCGAGTACCAGTTACACCCTTTACTCAGATATGGCTCCTGTTTAGCCGCCGAGTGCAGCTGCATCTCCTGCCCAAGAACAGCGTGACCAAGGATATACTGTACCCGTTACTAGAGATCACCTTTGTCACCTCGCTCGTGACGTACGCATTCAGCTACTCGGTTGACATGAGTTTGGAGCTGCCATACCAGACGTTGATGCTGTTCTTCATGATATCGACATACGCAATGATACTGCAGTACCTGATTCTGATCCCCGAGTACATGCTGGAGCGGCGGGTGTTGCAGCGGGAGAAGCAGTCCGGTGTCGTGGACTATATCCCGTACATAGTCAGCACGATGCTGACCGAGATGCCGCGCGCCGTCATTCAATGCGTCCTGCTGGTGTCGCTGCTCTACCTCATTCACCCCAATTTAAACCCTGATCCGATCAATGTCCGCTTTTGTTATGTCTGTCTTATGGTCGGCACGTGCGCGTGGCAGTCGTTGATATGCGTGATCTCGGTGATCACTGACGATGCTGGCTTCGCTTACACCTTGTCCTTCTTGACACTCGGTAGCGGCACTTTATTCGGAGGACTCATGGTTCGAGTCAATAAAATCCCACAATTTCTCCGATTTATTTACTATTCCAGCGTCGTCGCGGTCACCCAGCGCACCCTTGTGGTGAACGACCTGCAGTGCTGCTACATGACCACCAACTGCTTTTCATTGTACCACGAAGTAAGCGACGAATACAAAAATCCAAGTAGTATGGATGCGCCGACGCCACCATCTAGAGTGATGGTCGCGCAGAATAGCTCGGGGATCATCAATCCCGCGTTACTCATGTGCCCACCGGGGCTGCAGATCACTGGTGACGGCAGCGACAAGGGTAATTTAGGTCGTTTTTACCTCAGGATCTTGGGATTAGACCAGGACAACCCGTTCTTGTCGCTGCTGCTGCTATTCTGGGCCAACGTGCTGCTGCGGTTTATTGCCATCGTCATCCTGCACTCACGGGATCACTTAAAATACAAGTTAACAAAGCGGTAGTGAGTGCTGTTGCACTGAAGTTATAGGGCGCAGCCCGGGCTGCAACCGCAGGGTTTTCACTCATGAAATTATAATCGAAATGCAAATTAAAGAGATAGTCTTCTAATTCGCTCATGTATCTAGTGACAATAATTATATTCGATACCAACTCTTTCCGCTTCAAAAGTGTAGAACGAAGTCAACCAATCAGTTATTTGCTGGGAGGCTAGCAGACCGAGAGAAGTAGTTGCATCGTCTACCAGCGTCTGCAACGTTGTTATTGTGGGGATGATTCCCAGCAATTCATCAATATTAGTATCAAAAACATGTAGATAATTCTAATGGGCTTACCTCCATCTCTTTTGGTAGAATATCATTAGGTCATATGCGACGCCTTGCTACTTGTCTTTACAGATCTGTTTGGATGACATTGTCAAAGTTTCGATTCATTCAATATTCTTGAACATCTGCGAGGCACACCCAGTGCATTGCATTCATCGAGTTGTCAAGCGCTTTGGACTTCCAGCATTTCTCTCAACAGCAATACTTCGTTACCAATACGCCTTAGCACATGATTTATGCGACATATAGAGCATTTTATGCAAAAATGCGGCTTGTATCATGGCGACTAGTCCTAGTCTGCACCGTGCTCTGTCTGTGCTCTACTTGGATGTACTACTGCTGCTGGTGTGAGGCTCACTCTGCCAGGAAATTTCTGGAAATTTCAAGTTCCGGAACTACGCAAAATACCCAATTTAATGAAATAATGACTCACCAGCCCGTTCCCGCCTGCAGAAGCTGTCTGATGACTTGTTGGGCGACTTCACCAGCCATCCGCGGACTATCCAACCGACACTTCGATTGCTTAACGGCTCTATAGGGCCTCCCTCAGAGCAAGGTAGAGAGGGAGGAAAGAGGAGCCCAGGATAGTCCATTGGAATTCCAGAATAATTACTAGTGCGAACTATTCATTCGTTCGACTGCGTCCGTTGCGTCATAAACTGCTGCGTCACCAGTGCTTCGTAAAGACAGTGTACACCATACTTTCATCTGGAGCCACCGCAATACTGCGACCAGAACGGTGAACAACGACATAGCGCAGATAGTTTAAAATGTTTAAAATATTTAAAATGATAGTCCTGCTTTTGTTGTGGTTACCATTGTACATGATGCAGGTTAGTAGCTATGACGAGTGTGTGTTCCAAGTACAGTCGTATGGATATTACTCTGGAAATTTTAACTCTAGGATTGAGTATTATACGAACAAAAAGGATGTTCAAAGTTCATACGAAACGGGATTCGTGGCGAACACATTTCTTCTTGTGCCAGGGTTGAGTATAGTTAAAATTGCATCTGGGACTACTTGCGACTTGGAATTTGTTGGGTCGTACTATTACTATCAAGGCACAGACGTAAATATTGCAATTAATTCATTAACAGACGGTGACATAGTGCTGCTGGCTGTGACTGATAACGGAAATGGTTTTTCAATGGATGTCTTTCCGGAGTTACAGCTAAAGCTCGGCGCCACCTTTGATCCATTCAATTCCTACTTTATGTATGTCCTCGTGGCACAGTACTCGAGCACATCGTCGCCAGTAAATTTATGTGAACAAGCACTTGAAAATTCTAATCCTGTTGCTACTTGCGAGTATCAATATTTCCCCATACCACCAACATCACAACCAACCTCAAATCCTACGCCACATCCTACTCCATATCCAACAAACCCAACACCAAACCCAACATCACAACCAACCTCAAATCCTACGCCACATCCTACTCCATATCCAACAAACCCAACACCAAACCCAACACCACAGCCATCACTGCAACCAACCCTCTCGCCCACTTCCCTAGGGTACCTCCAGAATAATGACTTCGAGAGCGACTCTGTCTCAGGTAATACTTATGCTTACGCGATCCCGACGGGTTGGTCGGGCACCTCTGGCGGAGTCTTAATAATCCAATCGGGTAGCAGCCTCTGGTTGAACGGCGCTTCTTGTCAAAGCGGGAGCTATTGTGCTGGAGTTCAAAGCATTGGTAGCTCGTTGTACCAGGCGCTGTCCGTACCCAACGGCTACTCGGCGACTGTCACATTCTACCTGAGTGGAAGGATGGACCAGTTTTCGGCTACCGGCTGCACAGTGACGTACGGCTCGGTGTCGCTGGGCGTACTCAGCACAACCAGCAGCTGGGTGCAGCAGACAGTCAGCATACCTGCGACCTTCTCTGGGGACAGGAACGACGCGTTGACATTCACGCAAACGGCGTACAGCTGCAGCAGCGACTGCACGTTCCTCATCGACTCAGTGTCGGCTACTCTTTCCATAGAGCCGACTGCAACGCCTACTAAAGTGCCAACTGAAGTGCCCACTGCAACGCCTACTGAAGAGCCTACTACAGCAGTGCCTACTACAGCAGTTCCTACTGAAGTACCTACTGAAGTACCTACTGAAGTGCCTACTGAAGTGCCTACTACCGCAGTTCCCTCTACAGCAGTGCCTTCTGCAACGCCTACTGAAGTGCCTACTGCAATCCCAACAGCAGTCCCAACAGCAATCCCTACCCGTGGTACATGTGTCTTCTATGCCGACTCATATTCAATAAATAGTTTTTCCATATACAATGCCACGTATAAAACGTACCAAAGTTCCTGGGTAGATTCGAACTTCAACATCGGCGAGGGGATGAATATGGCCAAAGTTTCGACTGCGTCCGACTGCGCGCTGACCTTCGTTGGGTCGTTTTATGGCTTCGGACAAAGTAATACCAGGTCAGTTGAAAGCTCCGAACTAGTCGCTGTAATCGACGCCTTAACAGACGGCGATATCGTGCTGCTGACGCTGTATGACACCGGCGACGGGTTCTCGAATGACGTATATACCAAGCTACGCGATAGGCTCGGAGCCAACGTGACTGAATTCCAGTAC
>JACCDO010181096.1_pt1 | contig 12518 bp, 12 predicted proteins | sample 7446101 | NCBI WGS metagenome assembly JACCDO01 (sample SAMN15323440, study PRJNA562643) | freshwater metagenome | isolation source: river surface water | place: USA:Blue River Watershed | collected 2017-08-16 | reverse complement strand
GTGATACTTTTGGGCAAAGGAAATAACAGTTTAATCATATGCTAAGTATAGCACAGATTATATTTTATTGAAATATATAATGGTGCTGTTCGCCGTAAATTTTTATATATTTTCCGGCAAGTTTATCTGCCATTGCTTCAATTGGGCTGCCGGGATAACTAGAACCTGGTTTAATCATATCTAATTCACCTTGGCGCACATGAACTAATTCGTGAAATACTGTACGTAATATATCTACTAAATTTCTGTTTTTAACATATACCCAAACTTTGTTTGTTTTATCTACATGACTGCCGGTGTGATGATTTGTTTGTGCTTCTTCGGTGTCTTGGCTTAGTTCGATTTCAGGTATAGTTTTTAACTTTAAGATTTTACTTGCCCACTCAACAAATTTTTCAACTTCTTCTTCGATATCAAGGTCAGAATCTTCGTCTAATTTATTGTTTATCCAAGAGTCCGGAGTTTTTTTAAATTTGCGAACGAACAAATCGTTTAATGCTTTATCACTAATACGATATTTACTGCTAATTTTTTTTACTAATTGATCAATAGTGGTATAGTCATGTTTTTGTAAACTAGGTAAAGTTTTTGCTAATTCGATTTCAGGACCTTCATAAATGCTTTCTCCGCCGCCTTCGGAACTATCTGAGGATCCGGCGAAATATCCATATCCTGGAAAGAAATATTTACGCATTCTCATCTTGCGTTTTCTTTTCTTTTCGACTATAAAATCTTTTGTAAGCATATAGTATTTATGTTTAATTACACCAACTTTGTTTTGCTTCCCCGTAATATTCTCTAGCAAAACCATTGGTAATAAGAAGTTGTCTTAAACTTTTACCGTCCAGTATAACATCTCCTAAAACTCTGCCACCGAATTTATCCCATTCCATAATTACAATTTGTCTTTTTTGTGCCTGGTTCACAACAGTAGCTGTATACTTTGTTGCTGCTTTACCGCGCTCGTCTTCTTTAGGACATTTAGCACGCGCTCCTTTTTCAGGGGTGTCAACTCCGTATACTCTTAAACTAAGTTCTTTTTTTAATGGTTGTGGTAAAAAAGGAGCTTCGAATTTTACAGTATCACCGTCTAGTATTTTAATAATTTGAAAATCGTAAGTAACACCTTTTCTATCGACGGTAGTTGCAAAACTGACAGTTGATAACATTATTAAACTTAGTAATAAAATTTTTTTCATATAAACCTTTTTGTTCATGCTCACTTTAGAGTTCACGGTAGCGAATCGTTAGTTCAAGGCAGCAGCCGCCTACCCTCGTAACGCAAGTTACGGTCCTAAGGGTGTTTATTTGGTCTCCATATTGAACCATGGGTCAGTGATAACAATTGTATCACCGCGCATCATGGCGTTTTCTGTATGAAGGTCCCATCCTATTTTATTAATTCTTCCTCTGTGATAAAGCAATGTCATAAGTTTGAATAGTACTTCATATTCAAGCAAATCTCTATCATCTAATGAATCTAATGTTCTTAGTATTTCCAGTGTATCCATTTCACCGTAATTGTCCCAAGTACGCTCATCACCCAATGTTTTTAATGCTTCATTCCAACTTATTCTTCTTGTTGCTAACTCACTTAGCATCCAAACCATTGCTTCTTGAAAACTATGTCTGGATATGGGTACCAAGCGTTCCATTGTAACCATTATATAATCTTTACCATCTGCTTGAAATACTTCTACTTCATTATCACTGAATCTAGGTAAGTTGTCATACCCTTCATGCTCTTTACAAAACTCATAGAATCGCATAAAGGTATCGCCGGCAACTCCAGCACCTTGCCCATCGTCAGGCATTATAATTTTGATAACAGGTCCTGCTTTTTTAGCCCATACAGTAGCATCAACTCCGCTACCTAATAACTTGTAGCCTGCTGTTCTCATATTTTGGCGTATCTCTATACTTGCCGCTGTGCGCTTTTCTGCTTCATCAATTGCATCTTCTTCTAATGCGCTGTTTGCCGCGAACAACGGACCTTTAACAAAACTACCGCGCTCACTAATAAGACCTTTGCTTATTGCTTCTATGTGTTCAGGCGTTAAATGTTTTCTTCTATACCAGCCGCGTGGTTTTATATTGACTTGAATAGGATCATTACCTTTAAGTTTGATCCATGTTTTCATTCTATTGCGACCTTCGTGGCTTACAACTTTTGCTGGCTCACTGAAGTCACCTTCTTCCCAACTATCAGGTATTTCAATATCAAGCATTGGATAAGCAATCTTTCCACCACCTTGCATATGCTTTTCAATTTCAGGATTAGTTTCTGCTTGACCTAATGGTAATGCTAACTCAAGAAATGTGCTAGGCTTCATTTGAACTCTTAGACCAAAATAGTCTATGTCAGTTCCGTAAGGTGTTTGTCCCCAACCACTTGGATCAAGTACAGCCTCATTGATAATTTCATTTACTTTCATATTACATCACAAATATTTTACCAACACTATCACTTAACACATCATTGAATAATAGTTCCATTGTATATGCTAGGCTGTCTGCTGCTTGTTTTCTTTCACCCTCATCACGATATTCAGGTTTGATATTCATATATTTAGTAGGATTGCCGAACACTCTTCTCCCATACCCTAAGTTGGTGGGCAATGGGTTTAATGTTACTTTACCTGTACCTAGATATTGAGCAAACAATTCGTATAAGAATTCATATGGACGACGAATCTGACCAGCCTTACTGCTACGCTGTGTCCCCATAGCATTGAATAATGCGTTGTATTCAGGTGTTAGTTGAAATAGCATATTTCTGCCTGGTGGCTTAGTTGCAGGAACCTTGCCGTAATGTTCGTCAAGTAAATTGTTTACTGTCTGAAAGAAATAGTTTTCTGCTTCACCCCATGCAGTCCAGTTTTTATTTCTAGCACCTGCATTTATAGCATGGCCAAAACGATGTGCCATCATCCATGGCGTTAGCATTACTTTGCTATCACCTTTATTACCTACATACACTACAGTAATAGCATCTTCGCTGCCATCGATAATTTCTGACGCTTGCTCACCAAATATTTGTTTAATTTGCTCTGGACTCATTGGTCCGTGTTCACTATATTTTCCAGTGCCGGGTACGTTACTAAAGAATAGACGGAAATCGTAAGGAGTTTGTTCAAAGAACCTAGTGGCTTTTTCTATGTTCTTGGGATGTGGTACAAGTTTTTTATCTGCCCCACGAAATGGTCCTGGCTTAGTAAAGTCACCAAACGTTTGATACTTGGCTAATGCCATTTCGTCTATATCTCGTTTGACCACAGAGATATTGCTGATAGGTATGACACCGTGATATTCTAATGTGTCACCCTCGTTATCTAACACATTACTATCTAACTTAAATTTACTTGTGTCTAAACCTCTTGTTGATATTTTTAATATAACAATTTTATCTAACCATTCGTCTGGAACTACATCGCTACTTTCAGCATAACTCTCTGCTACATCAGCATCTAATGCTAGATACGTCACTCCGGGTTTACTATCTTCCCATTTTGCCTGAGCACCGCTGCCGCCTAATCCATGAGTTTTAATACTTTTTAATAATGGGCGATACGTAGCATGATAAAGATATTGTGGTATATTAGATGTGCCTTCCGCCACATCTTGTTCATCTAAGTCTGCCAAATCAACATAATTGATAGGTACACCCTTCATTGCTGCTGCTAGGGCACGATGATTGCCATCTATAATTCTATCTCCTGACAATAATATTATTTTGTTACTAAGATTAGGATCATTCATGTAACGCTGTAATATCTCTTGTTGATCCTCATCCATCATGTCTAGTAGTTCATCTAAGTGTTCAACACGATATTGACTCTGTATCATGATTGCCAGCTTATGTTTTGGCATTGTCCTTATTTCTAGTGGATTGTCAAACTCATGTGGCCTGACTTCATCCCAAAACGATTCGTCACGGTCAGGAAAGTTACCATTATACAACTTGTTTAATGTTGTTTTATTTTCAGTGATGAATTCTATTGCTCTCATTCACCACCTCCGTACTGTGCCATTAGTAGTGTGCCATGTCCTATTACTAAACCCTTAGGATATATTTTTATCAATGATTTTTTAATTGCGTTTTCTAAGTTTGATCCAACTACTTCTACAGGTATTTGATAAAAGTAAAAATCTTTATTTTCACTATAATAGAATCCGCCCACTTCACCTAACAAATCGACCATTAGTTTTTCATACTCATCTTGTGTTGTAGGCGACTGTGCTAATTTTTGTAAATCGACTTTTCTTACTGACACAATACCAGTAACATCTACCCCTGATATCTGACTTAGACTGACCCAATTTCTTACGCCCCCCGGTGTTTGTAGTGAATCACTAACTAGTGTTAGTCCCATACCTTCGGGCTTAGGTAGTAGTGCTAGCCCATATAATGCTTTTGCTATACCTTGACCGCGATATTTGGGATGTACACTTATAAGCACAGCCTGCCATGTATTATCCGGTATAGTCCTAGCCTTTTCTAATCTAATCTCACCTACATAGTAATTGAGATTTTTTGGATCTAATATAACTATTGATTTATTATACTCTCTACTGCTAGTTACATATGTCAGACCACTACCACCGGGTAGTGGTTTCATACTTTGTTTGAACTCTAGAGATGTTTCTGGCCATAATTTAAATTGACCTGCTTTTGGATTATACTCGCTGCCAGGTATGGTTTCTATTTCACATAATCTCATGTACTTTTCCCTCGGCTCATAAAAATATTACTTAAGCACGGCTCTTGTTTAATATGCTGCGTAACATCCAACCATGCTTGCCATGAGCATCAATGCGGCCAGCAATGAAATCTGCTATACCTTGTTCATTTGCTTCTTCTGCTAATGGAAATGCTTGTTTCCACATGTTAGTAATTTTGTCGTTATCTTCATATAACTCAGCAATCATTAGTTCTGCTCTTGGAATCTTAGTTTGATCTGGTATCAAACTTAATTCTGAAAATCTAGCAATGCTTCCGGGAGTGTAACTACCCAATACTCTAACATATTCTGCTGTTTGATCTATTGCGTTATCATATACTTCACTATAAATATCACCGAAAAACTTATGATATTGTGGAAAATCTGGACCTTCAACATTCCAATGAAAGTTTTGTGCTTTGATTACGAAGGCATAACTCGTTGCCAATAGTGTCTTAAGTGCGTCTGCTAACATTTTTCTTTCCTTCAGTAGTCAATTTCATTATTCTTTCTGAACCTTTTCTTTTAAAAGGACCAAACTCTTGTTCATAAGTGCCAGGATAAGGTGTACCCAATGTTTCATTTTGTATACCCTTCATTATGGCGCTTTCTTTTTTAGGTTTCGTTTCATTATCAAATTGTTTTTTGGTTGCCTTATTAATGCCACGGAATCGTTTATTTCCACGTTCGAATTTTCCAGCCTCGTCTGCGGCTCTTGCATCTGCTCCGGCTGCCTTTTTGTATTGTCCTAATTTTTCTGTAGATAGTAGTTCATTAATTTTTTCACAACTACCCGGTTCACCTGCTGTAGTACCAGGAACTCTTTTATAACCATCCCAGCATTTTAGTTCATTAATTTTATTTGCTTGTGGCATTGTTGGTTTGCCCATACGACTTAATGCAGCCATCATAGCATTTATATTTTGTCCTATGGTTCTTCCTGCTTCACTTGCTCTTTGAATTAAATTTGCCCATATTGGTTTAAATTCATTCATGAATTCTTCACGAATTCTTATATCAGATTGTGCTTGCTGTGAAGCAATTTCTATTTCTGATCTTTCTCGTTCTGCCCCAACAGCGATATCAGTTCTTTCTCGTTCGGCATTAGTTTCTGCTTGTAGTTCTTTAACTTTTGCTGATGTTTCTGCGTCAATTCTAGCAAGTTCTTTATATTTTTCGGTATTGATAACATCAAGTCTATTTTGTCTTTCTTGTTGGTTATCAATATTTTCTAATTGTTTAATCTTAATTTGATAATCTGCTTCTAGTTGAGCCTTTTTCATTTCTCCTTCAGCAGTTACCCTAATTACTTGAACTTCATGGGCATGATTTAATTTTGCCATTTCAAATTCATGTTTACGAACTTCTTCAGGCTCTCTACTGTTTCTAATATCAATTTCAATTTGAGCAAATTTTTCTTTTGCTTCTAATTCTAACTGTTGTTGTCTTTCTTTAATTGCTTGTCTAGCCTCAAAATCCATCTGTACTAAGGCATCAGAATCAGCCTTTTCTAATTCATTTTTTCTTAATAATTGTTGTATGGTAAGATCGTGTTGTAATGCTGACATTTGCTGTTGTTGCTGATATGCTACATCTTGTGATTGGCTTTGTTGAGCATATTTTTTAATTTCGGTCATACTAGGAGCATTCCTTAAAGCCTGCCATATAGAAGCACCATAATTAACAAATTTTTGACCTTCAGGATCTACATATTGACTTAAAAGCGAGGTGAAGGGCTTGACTTTTTCCCATTCATCCTCCATTGTAGTGTATTTTGGCTGAATACCCATATCTTTGGCGATTATAGCCATTTGTTGAATAAACAGTCTAGGCTTGTCTAATGTAGGCTCACCGCCATTTGCCTCTAATGCTTTATAAGCATTGATCCAGGATTCATCAACTGCCTCGTTTAATTCACTTTGTCTAATGTTGCTTGATTTTATTTTTTTAATGTAGTATCCATTTTTAGGCATAGCACCGCGATAGGGGAATTTACTTATCTTACCATCCATTGTTTTACCTACAACGAATTCTTTACCCGGAAAGCCTTCTAATTTAACAACAGTACCTATACCTTTCTTAGTACCAAAGAATCCATATTCAAAAGTGTCACCTACATTAAGTTCTTTTGATTCTCTTTTATGATCTACTACTCTTATAGAACCATCAGTATTTCTATAAAATGTTTCTTTTACAGAACTGTTCAACTCATCAGCCTTTGCTTGTGCTGATGCTTTACTATTAAAGTCGCCGGCGCTCATTTTGTTCTTATACATTTTTATGTCTTTGTTGTAACCTTTGACAACATGATATCTTCCTGTTGCTTCAGATTGATGTACGCGCCATAGTGTGCCTTTTTCTTCTGCTACACCTTGTGATTTCTCCTCAGCCTTTTTCATGTGATATTCATATGCACGGGTTAGTCTTTCTGGATCTGGATTACCGTGTCTGTCACCTCTGTCTGCCAATGTGTCATCTAACATCTTCTTGATCTTTGCTGCCATTTTAGCATGTCCAGCAGCATCAGTGGGCTCTTTATAGCCTTCCGCCACACCTTGACGAGGTATACCCCACAATGCCATTTTACCTTTTTCTGGCCAGCCTTGATATAGTCCGGGTGATTTGCAAATACGCAGGTCATCGCATTGATCTACCTTTGCATAAGCGCGGGCATCCTCCCATCTATAATCAAAATATTTTGGCTCTGCTTTTGATGTTGGATCTTTTGCCATAACTGTTCCAAGCATATTTTCCCATACTAATGGTTTATGTTTTGGTGTGATAGTTTTAGTTTTTTTGCCACCTTCGAAGGGACTTGATAATTTTGAAGATGAGCCTTCCGCTACACCTTGATCTTTACCTTTTAGTATTGCGATAGCTTTTTTTTCTCGATCAGTTAACGGTCTACCTTCTTCTTTTGCTCTAGCAATAATTGAGGCGACTCGTTCTTCAAATTTAGCTTTTAAGTTATCTAATTCGCCGTAGCCTTCCGCCACACCTTGCTGCCCTTGCGAATACTGAGCTACCGCTTCTTTATATAATCGTTTTATTTTTGCTATACCACCTGCATCAGAAAGATAATTTTGTTGTTCAGCGGGTTTAACAAATTTTTTAATTCTTTCTTCAATGTATGGTATACCTTGATAGACATATTTTAATAGGTGCGGTATTACCTTAGGATTTTGCCATAAATCACCTTGTAATATTTCGCCCATGGTCATACCATTCAACACTGGACCCAAATAATACTTCTGCATTGATGCAAGCATTTGCTGCCCATTAATGTCAATAGCATCCCTCGCTATTTTAGTTGCTTTTAAACTTATAAAACCAAGCCAGGCCTCTAGTAATTGATATAACGCCTTTTCTTTGGGTCCTCTAGCAATGCCTTCTGTAACACCTTCCGATTCTTCTAGTCTCTTAAAAACTTGACGAATCATCATGCTGATATCACTAGATCCTAATTCTTCTGCGCCTGCATGAAAACTAGCAACATCGTCAACGGCATTGTACATAGCGTCATAGTCATATTTCTTATAGATATCTGGATATCTCATTTCTATTCTATGACATAATGTATTAGCCAAATCTTCTTGGCTAATGCCTTCATTTAGTATGTGTTCAAATTTTCTTAAGTTACTCATTTGCCACTCTTTTTATTTTTATTATCTAACATACCACGCTTGTTAGCAGTTGCCCAAGCAATGTTTTCTGCTTCGTCTTTACTCTTTCCCAACTCACGCTCACTCTTAGCAATGTGTTTGACCATGCGATCTACTTTAGCACCTTCCGCCACACCTTTCTTAGCAATCTTATCTGCTAGTTTTTTACCAGGTTCTGCGGCTTTGTCTCTAGCCATTTGTTGTTTTTGCTTATCAGCGGCTGCTCGATATTCTGGACTGTTTATATTTCTGTATGGGGTCTTTTGTTTTTCCTTAGGACTTGAGCCTTCCGCCACATTATCTCTTGCGTATTGTCTTATGCTATCACTATAGTCAGACCAACTGTCATAACCATGTTTCTTAGCAGCAGCATCTAATACATCACCTATCTTGAAGTCAGTGATGCCGTGATTTTTTAGCCATTGAGCAAAACGACTGTCTTCATAAGGCTCTATGTCTGGCGCAACATTGCTGGCTGCTATAGTAAACTCTCGCCATACATCATCCAAATCTACATCAAATTCAGGTTCTCTGTCATCACCCTTGCTGAACATCTGCTTCATTGTCAATGGCTTCTCTTTTGGCGGCAACTCAATACCAGTACGCGGGTGTAATCTAGCACCAGTCTTTCTGTTTACGGTAAATCTACCTTCTTCTACACCTTGATCATCTTTAGGGCTATTTGTTATAAAGACTTTGCCTTTTAGTTCAGGTCTCTTTTTTAATATGGCTGATCCGTAATTTCTTGCGCCATTTAAATAATCAAAAACTTTAATTTCACCCCGGGTTCGCAAAATCTTGCCGTTAATTTTTATATAGAATGGACCTCTATTTCGATTACGGTCAAAGTTAGGATTGTCTTCATGCCCCAATTCACCTTGTAATTCTTTGTTCTTGAATTCACGCTTAGACCAATCCATTGCGTTTTGCTCTTGGCGTTCTTGGTCTAACGGATTATACGATCCTGTTTCTGCTATGGACTCACCAACACCACCCCCGGCAATAACACCGCCGGTCATTTCATGTGCTTGTATTTGACCGTGCATTTCTTTATCGCTAATCAAATAGTCCATTACTGTAACCATCATTCCTTTGATGTTGCCAATCTTTTCACTTACCCATTCTGGAAAATTATCACGCTCTGATAATTCTTTATTTAAATGTGTTGCCACTCTTATAATAGTGTGTAAACTATTTTTTAATGTTTGTCCTTCATGCTCTGCTCTATCCAGATCATGCTTTACAAATCCTGTTCTACGTGACATGCCTTGACCTGGAACTAATATCAAATCATCTTCATCTAATTTTGCTTCTTGTACGGGTCTGTCAGAAGTTTTACTTTCTAATACACTGTTCGCGTATTGACCTTTCTTTTTATTTTTACTAGATACGGTGCCTGCAGGTTTTAACCCTGGTACATTAGTTGTTTCAGTTGTACGTTTTTTTATGTTACCTATTGGCATTGCGACTGATGATACGCATCCTGAGGTCATTTCACTAATGATTTGATTTACTTTCATGGTAAGAATTCCAATATAATATAGTATTTATCTAAATACCATACTATTAGAACTTACCATTTGGTTTTAATGTAGGGGGAATTCCTGCTCGACTAATTTTATTACCGAACTTTGCAGCATCTTTTTTCATTGTATCTGGTCTTACATCTACTGTCAATGCTGTTTTAAATCTAGGATCATTTTTTTCGGCGTTACTGGGAATATATCCCGAAGCACTTTCACTCACACCTCGTTTAATTTTTTTTAGGTAATATCCTGCCCCCTCGCTATCGACCTTTTGTTGTAAACTATATCCTGCATGTGAGGCATAACGTTTTACCATTCTGTCATATAATTTTGCTCTACTGCCTTTAGGATCATCTGCTTTTACAGCATGAAACATAATAGTGTCTGGATCTTCACGATATGTAAATTCTTCTAAAGCATCTAACACGGTTGCAAATATTTTTAGCGCATCACCCTGCCCTGTAACATCGGTGGAATTGTCTCTGTAAAAACTTACAACCCATTTACTTTCATTGTTTGAAGATCCTTCTTGGCTAAAGAGTATACTTAAGTTAGTACCATCTGGTAATTTTGCTGTAACATCATAATCACCAAATTCGCTTTCTTCCCATTCTAATGGGTACCCTTGCTCAAATGTTTCGTTGACATTAAAAGTAGGATCAACCTTTTGACCTTTAATTTTTTTATGGCTAGCAGGGTCTATATCAGTTGTAGACAAACCAGTCTTCATTAAGTCTTGGATATACTTGTGTTCAGTATCTTCATCACCAAAACTTAGTATTGTGCTTGGTGGTCCTTTACCAAAATCATGTTTACCTAGACCCTTCATATTACTAATATGTTGTCCTAATTTGTACCAATCATATACATCACTAACATCGACCTTTACAGTGCCCTTAGGCATGGTAGGTTTAAATTCAGGACCACGTGGCTTTGAATTAGGATGATAATCTTCGTTATTGAATTCGTGAAATCTCATAATAGTATTTATCGAAAAATTATTTTTAAATTTAGTAACTACTACTATTATTTTACGCAGGCTGCGGATAAATACTTAAAGGAGTTCTTTTCATGACAGAGATTAGTACAGTGTTAACCAGCAAATTAGCGTCTATGATCGGCGGATTATTAGGCGGTGCTGCCATATTAACATTTATTAAACCAAAAACAATAGGTGAAGCCTTTTTGCGTGGTTCGTTGTCAACCGGTAGCGCAACTATTTTTAGTGCTCCTATAATTCATTATATAGGCCTTAGTCTAAATTGGGAAAATGAAATAATGATAGGGTTTATAGTAGGATTTTTAGCCTACAGTATCTTAGGAATGGTTGCTAATTTTTTAATTAAAAATCAAAACAAAGATATCATTGAGGCTGTGAAAGAAATAAAAAAGTGAGGTAAGTCTATGATCACTGAAATGATTAATTTCTTCAATGTACATCAGCCCATTGTAAATTTTATTAGTCACATGTTAATATTTATGGGAACATTTTATGTTGCCATACATAATAGAAACTTACCACCATGGCATATTACACCATTATGGTATGTAGGAGTTTTTAGTTTGCTCACTGCTTTTACTATTGTATGTCAATGGGCTATAGGACCTGAATTTCCATTAAGTTATTGGAATCTAGGTCAACTAGCAGAATCACTAGTTGACCTAGCATTAGCATCAATTGCTACAATAATGTTAATAGGTACAATACGTCAAGATATAAGAGAATCTAAAAAACGTAAAAAATAATTATTTTTGCTGTTGTTGCTGTTGTTCTACATACATAGGACCTACAGTCTTCAATAGATGTTCTTGATTTTCCATACAGAACACATAACTACCACTGTGACGTAATAGAACACGCTTGTCTACATAAATCTTACCACCGAGATCACGCCAATTTTCACAGAATGTCCAGTCCTCGCTATAATAACGATTCTGGCGAACTGCAGTATCAAAGTATGTCTTTAGATATTGATCATATTTGGGATCAAGACCAATATCGTTCTTGTATTGTTTTACTGCTGGATGACTATTAAGTTTCTCAAACACATGCTTCTTCATTAATAAGAAACCTGTACCTGCTTTACTAACTTCTTGTAAGCCATCAGGACCTTCTTCTGCGCCTTCGAAACCATTGACTACCCATTTAATGGGCATAGTCTTCATTGGGTACAATCCACCGATAACATCAACATCACGATTTAATAAAACTAGTAGATGCCATGGCTCCCAGCCAATGTCAGCATCTACAAAGAATAGATGTGTTGAATCTGGCATATCTAAGAACTTAGCGGTAAGCGTGTTACGTGCGCGACTGATCAAACTTTCATTGACCATTGTTTCCAATGTCCAATCAATGCCTAACTGTCGAGCAGTATTAGCCCACTTAATAAAACTCATAAATGTAGATTCAGTAAGCATACCACCATAACATGGCATTGCTATATGTACTTTAGTTGTGCGTAAAAAATCTACGTTAACCTGTACTTGATTTTGTTGCGCGGGCTGTTCTTGTTGTTGCTCGGCAAGCTCTTGAACTTTTTCTACTGGAACTGTTTTTTCTTCTGACATGTAATCCTCATAATGTTATGATTATTTACTTGTCGTAG
>JACCDO012045603.1_pt1 | contig 12520 bp, 8 predicted proteins | sample 7446101 | NCBI WGS metagenome assembly JACCDO01 (sample SAMN15323440, study PRJNA562643) | freshwater metagenome | isolation source: river surface water | place: USA:Blue River Watershed | collected 2017-08-16 | reverse complement strand
TGTTCAAATGGGAGTCGAAGGTACCATACCAGAAAAATCGGTGCCGCATCAGGGACGGAGAATAACACATTTAGTTAATGAAAAACATATAAAAGGTATGATCTATCCGTTGACAATCGAGTCGGTCATCTTGGCGTCGTTGAATTTGTCCTTGATGCCAGAGTCGCCGGACTTACCTTCCAACACCGCAATTCTCAATTCTAATGCTTTAATTTTTTCTTTGAGAACAGAATTTTCTTCTAATGCTTGTCCTAATGCTTCGGATAACTTATCACAACGCAATTCGGCGTCAGACTTGGGTCTCTTTGCACCGCCACCAACAGCATCGTAACCTTTGGCTTCTCCGGACTTGATACTGTCAACTACAATTGTATTATTGGTACCAATGATTTCCAAGTCGCCTTTTGGTCGCTCTACAAACTGTGTGACATGTACCCTGAACTCCATACTGCCCTTTAAAAACTGTAAGAATTCAGGAGTTGCCTTTGGTACATGATGAACGTGAGAATATGTAAACTTAGGGGTAAATGTCGCAGTTTCGGAGTGATCGGCAACTTCCGTCATAAACGTTTCGCCATTAAAATCATACTCGATGTACGCCATCACGCAGCGTATTGGCAGATCAACTGCTTGCTTAATGAAGAGCTTGTACGTCCAGGGCTTCCCTAGTAGATCTTCTTCGCTTTCAATATCCTTGGCCGCTTTGTTCTCGTCTTCTGGATTTGGACCGAATAATGGTTTCCAGAAAATCTCTAGCAAGCCGATATTATTGTACGGTACCGCTGCGTTCTTGATGTCTTGCATCTTCTCACTCTCGTCGGTTTCAAGGTTGTAGATGAGGTATTCAGGCCAGTGTGTAGCTGTGCCCAAGTGGAAGTCATTATCGAACATAAGGAACAATGGATCGTGCTGTTCTGGCAGTTGGTACTCTCTGTTACCATCAATGGCACTACGAAGTTTCATCATTTCATCTTTTAATAAAGATAATTTTGGTAAAAATTGTTGTGGATCAATCAATATAGACTGTTTAGGGTCGCTATTTTCCACACTAATCTTTACCTTCGGAATATGATCCGCGCCTTTTTCTAGAATCACGTCAAAACTCATAGTGACACGGCCTAATAAATCAACGATTGACTTGGCTTCTTTGGTTTTAGGGAGTAAATCTAATATATTATTATCCACGGCTGCCATTGCACGCTGATACTCCTCCTCGTCACGTTGCGCATTCTTATCCTTCTTCTCACTTTCCCATTTATCTCTTTCTTCTTTCATTCGTTTTTTTTCTTCTTCGAACTCATTGGAGCCTCCAGAATTTCCTGATCGTGATGCAATTAAACCTTCTTGGAACTCAGTCACTGCATCATCACCACTCATTGGCTCGCCCAGACCTTCTTCATGACCAGGCCATCTCAACATCATTAACTGATCACCCATAACAACACGGTCGTATATATTGATCGTTACTGCGGTGCTACCAACCAATTTTTTGCCATTAACGAATGTCTCGCCTTTACCAGGTACAATTGATATAATTTGACCATCAAACTTCACTTTACAATGTTCTCTAACGACCGAGAGGGACATCGGCTGGATGTCGCATTTGCTACCGAATACAGTTTCTTCTTTGGCGAGAATATACATAAAACGATTCGAACGGAAAGGGTCTTCGTCCAAATTACTGAAATATGGGTTAGTGTTACCTTCACCATCATAGGCGGCAAGTGATATACCACGTTTCGCATACTCTAGTCGTTCTTGTTCCCTCTGCTTGTCAATGGCACCAGCATTCGACTCGCCTGCTAACTCTTTGGCTAAATCGCTCTGTTTCTCCATTAATTTTTGTTGTAACTCAGCAATCATCTTGGCAGCATCAGCGTTGTTACCTCCTTGAGAGCTTTGTAATTGAGCCACTAGTTGTTTCATCGCTTCTAGTTCAGCCATCAACTTCTTTTCAGCAGCGGAAGCAGCAACTTCACCAGCCTTTTTAGGGGCTAATTTTACTACACTAGCATTCTTAGCAAAGCCTAATGTAGCAAATGTATACTTCAAAAACTCTACCTCAGGACGAATAGCACAGAACAAGTATGTCCTCGCTTGCAACATGGTATCCTTGAGATACTTACATAAAAAGAAGGAGTTGCAGCCTGGAATTGACACGCCTGGTTTTAGTGTCTTCTTCACCACACCCTCAGCCATCTTCATAAAGAATTGAGCCATTTCACTAAGAGAAAGATTGATTTTCTTTCCTTGTTCTTGTAATTCCTTAGTTTTCTTAGGATCTGGATGTGCGCCAGTAAACTTGTACTCAAAACTACCATCATCAAATGTGACTTTATTGTAATTAGCATAGACAATGTCACCAGCTGGTTCAGTACCTGCAAGATCACAAACATAAACACGACCACGTTGCTTGACTCCTTCGGTCTCAGGGTGTGGCATTTCAACTTCTAACACCATGATACAGTGTCCTCTGGTAGACATTGGGTTGAATTGAGTTGGTGCAATAGCTTTTCTGGCGTTTGCTTTTTGGAATTGTTCTCGTAAATCATTCCAAGATGTGATGACTCGACTACTACACCACTCTATATCCATAAAACCATCTGGATCCTTACGCATACCATTCTTGTAATGTTGCTCTTCAGCATTTGGACTCATTAAATCACGTACAGTATCTACAACATTTTGGAAATACTTCATGGAAATTTTCCATCCATCACCTTTTTCTTGGAATAGCTCATATGCTAAGCGAGGGAAGATTCCCCACAGTGGCTGCGGCTCCGCATGCTTAAACCATGCTTCTGGGGCATCGACGGCATCTGGTCCAAAGACAGTAAATGTTTTACCACTACCAGATAATCCATAAGCGAATAACACGACCGCAGCACCACTTAACAAGTCTGCCTTAATCTTCATACCACATTGTGCATACGCAGCACCTTGATCAATCAGCTCCATATTATCTGCATCATTCATGTTGTTTCCTGTTAAATGGCGCTTGTATCCATATGCACTCCACCATGAGTAAGTAAATGGGAAACGAGAGGTACTATAATCCGAATTAATGAGCTCAACTTCACCTTCTTCGTCAGATATCTGTCGCATTTTGACGCCTAGTTTGTCGTCGATCGTGAAGGGGCGGCAGCGGATTGCCACCTTAATGGACACCGACATCGCAACTGGTTGGGTGTGGTGACTGCTGAATAATACTCAGTGATTGTCACACTCTAAATCCTGCGTTGAACCCGTTTCTCCAATTTTACTCCGCCCTATTGCGGCCCTCTCTAAAATAATTGCGGGTAGATTATTGATTGTTTAAGCTAAATTATTAGAGGATATGCTTTGCATGTCTTCGTTTCCGGGCTGCAGGCCACAGTCTTGTTGATTACACTCAGTAAATACTGGTGGATATTATTAACATTAGGCCTGCAATGATCGACATGGTTGTAAAAACCCTGTTAATCTATAGTCTCGACAGTGATGAGAGAAGGGCAAAGATAATGATAATAAAATACATATTTTGACTTTTTACAATAATACAAAAGTTGGCAACTACTACCTTCTTCCTCCATTCAAGTTGAACTCTGCAGCTATCTGTCGCATATACTGTTCACTGTTACTCTTACTTTGCTGCGACTGCATCAATTCCTGCCTCAACTTTGATATAGTCGCTCCTGATTGAAAATTAGAAATCAATGAATCAAAATCCAAAACATTTCTTCGGATGTCTTCTTCCGGTATTGATTGGACGCTAAAAGAGTTAGACAACGCAGCATCTTCGTTTTTATTGAACTTTGGATTACTATTTTGTTTGGTTTGATCTCTTAACCTTTTCACAATACTGATACTCTTCTCGTTTCCAGCAGCTTTTGGCTTTCCATTGCGCTGTTTTGATTTCATGGCACTTGCATCAATTAGTGCATTGGTTGCTTTGAATGCAGTGATATTATTACTATTATTACTATCACCTCCTCTTACTGCCGATTCTTCTTCTTCTAATGCTTCTCGAGCCAACTTCTCGCTATATGCAAAAGCTTGCTGTAATAAATCGAGGTTGAATTCTTTGGAACTACTACCTTTCGTTCTGTGATCACTATTTTCATTTGTCCTTACTTTTAATGACGTAAAACTTTTAACTTTTGGTTTGAAATCTTTCGCGCCAACAGATAGCTGATGTTTCTTGGGCTTTTCCGTCAAATTTGTTACTTTGGGTGCAGGTTGAGTAAGAAATCCTTCAACTTTTTGGTAGAATTCTTCTGGCATAACTGGTGCGACATATTCCTTGTGATCCTCACCGTCGTCTCGGTCGAACTGGCGCTCGTTAGCCTCGCAATGCGCCACGCTATCAAAGATGCTGTGGTCCAACCGCAGCCGGTCGAACTCGTTCAGGTCCTGCAGCTCCATTCACTTACCGTACCTAGTTGTAATCAATTTTTTGTCAAAAAATTTTGATATTTCGCTGCCGGTACAGTTCCAACCGTCATATTCAACTATGACCTGTAGCGACATTGCTGTAGCTAGTTCCTTCGTCTAATACTGCGCTTGAGATATAGTATAACGATTGATGTCGCATTAAGCAATGCTTGGTGGAGAAGTAATGGCGCCAGAGATTACAGCGCTGGTGGAGAATAGAAACAGTAAGATCTATTGAGCTTTGCTGCATAAAAACAGAACAGAAACAATTACATGCTATTGCGCGCATCACCAGCACAAAGTATTGGCGAAAATATGTAAATAATTCAGTCAGTAGTAACATTTCCTTGAATAATACTGATTTTCATTAAATAATCCACAAAGCGTATTCCCTTTTCCGTGGTACTAGATTAGCTACTTGAGTGCCACTCATCGAGGACAAACCTAGATTCAACCGAATACTTATTTCCTCGAATCTAATAATTAATTAATTTAAATTCGTTGCCGGTACAAAATGATTCGTTAAAAAAAAAGAAAAATATATATAAAGAACTAGAACGATGTCGAGACCCAACGCCGCGCCTGCCTTTGGCAGCTTCGTGGTGTCGGACCTCAATGAGATCAACTTCAGTCGCCCCTTACAGCTGGCAGACGACGAGCAGGAGTACGATCCAAAAGTATTTAACTTACAACTATTAATACAAAAATTAGAGGAAGAGTTATCTGTTTATCGTAATGGTACCACAGGTAAATTAATCGCACACTCACTCACTCACTCGCTTCATATGTACTTACATTTTATTAAATAGTGTCACAGTTGTACGAAGTATTACAAGAAAGAGATGAGGAAATAAAGAACCTAAGATCGATCATTACTACATTAACCGATAATAACGGTGACTTAAACGAGAAGCTGAAGCGGTTAGCAAAAGGATCGGCTGAGATGCTCCTTAAGAATGAGTCGCTGCAATCCCGCAATAGCGTGTTAGAAGAAAATGTGCAGATATTGTATAGAAACATCGACGAGATGAATGAATCAAAAACAAGATTAATGAATGAAATTGATAACTTACAAAGTGAATTAGTTGATAGAGATGAAAGCATAGCTAAATTGCAGGCACGATGTGTAGTACTAGTTTCAGAAAAAAATGAGAAAAATAAATTATATGAAAGAGCGAAAGCCGACAAGAATAAGGTTATCAAGGACCTGCGAGAGGAAATTGAACGTGGAATTGGTCATAACAATACTCTAAAAGAACGATTGATAAGAGAATGTGATAACTCAGGTACTCGCATACTGACTCCCCTCTTATTTGTCCACTTATTTACTTAAATATATTCTTTTAGCAATTCTTTCATCCAAATTGAAGGATTCAAATAATGAAATAACATCATTGAAATCAGCCAATAATATAGCTTCAAGCGCTGTAGACACACTTCGCGCACAATTAAACGCCCTCGTGGAAGAGAAGCGACTTGCAAATGATGAGGTGAAAATACTGAAACATAAACTCAAGAAATATACAAATTGTAAAAAGGAATCCGGGGGAGTTTTAACCGATAAGGAAAACATTGTCACCAAATAATGTAGAGTACGAGGTTACCATCCCGGTAGGCGTTAGTGGGTGAGAAGATAAAGTCGATGCGACTAATAATACTGTAATTAAAACACTAAAAATTATTATTTTAAATTTTTTGGAATACTCCTTGTTGAGTCACCGTGAGGCTACCAATTACTGGTACGATGGCGGGATTCGATAATAATCCCTTGACGTAAGTCGTTAGTCGTTGAAATGTGGTAGGATGCAATGCGAGTCCACCTTGATTCTCATCTAAAAAATGAGCTACTAAAATATCAGCAATAATACGAATTATCACTGGTAAGTTAGAGAAGTTAGCACCCATGATGACTTGATCGTTACACTCTAGAGCAGTGCAAAGCTCGTGGTGTGTGGTCTTGGCTTCTGAAGCATCGGCGATTAGCGGTAATCCATTCAACCATAATTGAGCCAATTGAGCTATATTTGGACAGCTGGCAGGCATCGTGATGGAGCGGTAGAAAGGATTCGTACAGATGGTACCGAGAGTAAATAAGCAATTTTCGATCATGCCTTCTGCTTCGGTATCCAGTCTAGCCGTTACAGTAGGTGAGGAGACTATAGGCAGTATCGTTTGTAGCAACATTTCAATATTCTGTGCAACAATTTGTGGTGCAGAACGACTAGCAATGGCAATACCATAAGCAGATGGTTGTTTCAATATAGTATGCTCACTATTCCTTAAGTTGGTAGCAAATACTTGCAAGCATTGAGGAATATACTTGTGAGCTGGTGCACCACCGAACTCAATAACATCATCGATAAGACAAACGGCCATAAACTGTAATCCCTCAGGCTGGGATGGTGCTAAATAATTAGCAAATACAGGAGCTATCTGGGTGTCGAATAATGGCATAAATTGCTCGCCGAATAGCTTCAATAGTTGCCCAAAACTGTCAACAACATTCTTCATCATATCTTCGTCATCTTCAAGCTCCTTCTCCAATCCCTCCAGGTCCTCTTGGTCCATTCCCTCGTCTTGTGAGAATGCTTCGCGCTTCTCATGCATACGCGTTAAAGTTTTTTGAGATACGGATAATAATGTGCTGACCAAAGTCGTGACTGTAGCGGTATCTGGTTGACAGATCTGTGAGCTGTACTTACCATCAACCCCTTCAACTCCTGACTCGTAACAAGCAAGAAGAACGTCACTCAATGCTTCTGCAACGCATGCGCGGGTTGATGCATTGATTTCTTCTTGCAGATTCGCGAGAAATTTGTTGACAACTTGCGATAGCACATTCAAGTCCCAGGTAAGGAAACCTTTCTTGGTAGCATCAATGTACGCAACGAAGAGTTGAGCTAGAGCTAATGCAGAACTAGCTCTGACGTCACCACTCTGTTGACAGGTTATTAATGGGATTGTGGCTGCGATTGCAGGTACAATATACGACTTCATCAATCCCTTCATGTTGCTAGCTAGCTCGTACAAGATTCTGGCCGCTTCGTTCTTTTGAGTAACCGCATATACGTTTAATGTTACTTTCTTCTTGCCTGCTGCACCAAATGAGATAACCGTTGAGACTAATTTAGTATCTTCGTCCTCATTGGCAACTTCCCCTTCGATCTCGTCCTCGTCGGCGTCTTCTACAATACATTGTATTGGCTCGTTGATACTGGCCATTAAGCTGTTCATGACTAATGGTAAGTATGGCTCAAAGTGGGCACCAACCGCTTTGCTCATTTTAGCACAAGCGGGTAAAATATATTCAAAAGTAATGTCACTACTCGCATCTGTTTGCAAGAAAGTTGTGAATAAAGCCAAGATTTCTACGGCATCAGGTGCAAATGTATTAAGATCCACTGCTCCGCCCATATATGCGGCACATTCCATCGCTTTCCCACGTAGAGTTGCTAGCTCAGGTGCTACCGACGATAACAAGATACTCTTTACGGATGGCATGAATGAAGGGTAATAAGGAGCAAATGCTTGACCAGCTGCTTCTGCAACTCTTCCTAATAGTGTTAAACAAGGTGGTTGAACTTCGATGGAAGCATTCTGAAGACATACTACTAGTGCCTGCAATAGTAACTGCATGTGTGGAGCTAATACATCGCCATTGCATTCGTCCAACTTAATGATTGAGATCATTGCGGCCGTAGCATGACCACGTACACGAGGACATGTGGCATTATTGCCAATAATGGCAGTTAAATGTGGAACAAACGTATTCACTAATACTGAAACTTCCGAGGAAAATAAATCAGCGAAACGTGCGACGCATTCAATGGCTTGGTATTGCACACGGACAGAACTGGAATCATTGCATGCTTGTAATACATAAGGCAGTGCTTTGGAGAAAACGTTCTTTTTAAAATAATCGCTGCAACCATCAGCCAGACGCTGTAACCCAGCAATAGCAGCACGTCTATGTTGCCATGAAGTTGAAGTGGAGAATTGTGTGATACATGATAATACTGTGTCGCATATAGAACGTCCACCAAGTGTTGATGCTAATCTCTCGATAGCTTCTTCGCCCAGTAAACTGTCTTCGTCAAGTGACTCTTCGCTGTACTTTCCTCGACTGAACTCTTCATCATCCTCATCCGTTTCAAGCATCATATTAAATGCTAATGGTACAACACCAGGGACTAGTGATGAGCATTTTCTAACTAATGCAGGAGCGGTTTGAGAGAGGGTCGCCAGCAGCTCTAGCGCCATCGAACGGGTAGAGAATTCAAAGTCTTTATGACCAGCAATCTGTAACATGATAGGGACGATAACTTCTACTGCACCACGGAAAAAAATTGGTTGAATTTCAGCTACAGCGACTAGATGATCAATTATGGCAGTGGCGTCAATTTCGAATCCTTGTTGCAATGCAGCGCCGATAATGTTGATGATTGGTTGAAGTGCTGGCTTGAATAATATTCTTGACTCTTCATTATCCAATGCAGTAATGCATGAAGCAGTGGCTTTAGCACTAGCTAATTGAATATTGATATTTGAATGTCCCAAGAAAGGGGCCAAGAATCCACCTAGAGTACTTATATTGGCAGTAATATCGTCAGGACGGTACTCTGCTAATGTTTCAATTAATTTAAATGATGCTGAAATTTTGGAAAGATCGCTCATTTGTGCAGTCTCAGTTGCAATAGAAGGAATTAGTTGGGTCCAATTTCCATTGATTGGTGGTTGCGCAATTGTGTAAGCCATTTGCGATATCAAATGCGATAAATTCGATAATATTTTACTATCGGTTTCACTACTCCACACACCAAGCAGTCCCGATTGCAACGATGAAATCATGTCAGGTGGTAACATATGTAAGCTTTTCTCAATTAATCTCCGTAAAAGAACCTATTATTAGCAAATAAAATGCGTTAATTTAGTATATTGAATGGTACAATAATGTCAGAAACTTACCCCGCATAATAGCCTTGCGTTGACATCCAATGATCTCTCACTGTAGTATGCAAACAATCGCTGCAAGAGCGCCGCCGGGTTGGCTGCCTCTTGGGCATACACCGCTTCCGCCTGCTTACGCAAGGCATTATCTCCGCTGAGGAACGCGCCTAGCACCTGTGATAGATCCATTTTTCGACTGAAATGTGGATATAATTTACTATTTTTTCAAATTTGTAAAATTTGAAATCGCTCAAGCCGGTCCCATCGCCATCACATTATACATATATTGAAGTAAGTATGTGAGGTAGTGGTGCATAAACTACTCGAACCTGTCGGATAACTGTTAATATTGCCAAGATGAGTCGCATCTTTGTATCTCGAACATCTGCGATGAATGTTCTATTTTCATTCTATTCCTATTCTACTTCGTTATTCTTCTCGTTTCTATTTCTGATTCTACTTCGTATTTACATTTCTCTTATCTTCGCTATTGTATATTACTTTGTAATACCTTCTTTATTTCTAATTGGTTCCTGTTTTTCCAGCAACCATCAGAGTGACGAAGAAGCGAGAGCGAAGCAAGAGAAAAAGCAAAAAAGAAAGAAATGTTCACAATCGGAGAGGCTCCTAGCGGTGCGGAATGCAAGGTGGTCACGCGCCTGACAATCGGGGACTTGATTGGCCAATGCAACAATGCGCTGCCTCTCGGCAACAAGGCAATGGTTAAACTTGGTGGTGTCGAGACTGTATTTGGTGGTAAAAAAGATAATGGTGGTTTTCCAGACGAGCAAATTGTTATTCCAGTTGGTATTACCCCACAAAACTTGAAAACATTTACATTATATGATATGTTGGGTTTTGGATCCATGGCTGACAGTGTGGATACTGATGCTATCAAGAAAGCATACCACAAAGCCGTATTAATGTATCACCCAGATAAGGCACAATACAAGCTTGCCAATGGTGAAGAAGATCGTAGTGTTTTCTTAAAGATTCAAGAAGCATTTGCTGTTCTGACGAATGATGATAAACGTAGAGCGTACGATTCTCAGTTACCATTTGATGAAACTATACCTAATGAAGATAAAGTTAGAGCTAAGATGGAAGAGAAAGGACCTGTACGATTTTTCAAGTATTTTGACCCTGTATTCAAGCGCAATGCTAGATTCGCTGTTAAAAAGCCAGTCCCAGAATTAGGTAATATGGATACTCCATTGGCAAATGTCCGTAAATTTTATGAATATTGGATTAGATTTGAATCATGGCGTGACTTCACTGGAGTTGATGCTGAGCATAAACCTGATGATGCTGGTTCTAGAGAGGAGAAAAGATGGATGCAAAAGGAGAATGCAAAAATTGCAGTAAAAAAGAAGCAAAAGGAGATGGAAAGAATTATCAATTTAGTAACATTAGCCCAGAAAATGGATCCACGTTTAACCGCTGAAAAGGAAGCCAAGAAGAACGCTAAAGAAGCTGAGAAGAATGCTAAAGAAGCTGCTGTACAAAGAAAGGCAGAAGAAGATCGATTGATGAAGGAGTGGGCTGAGGCACAAGAGAATGCTGCTAAGGGTGGAGCAGCAGAGTTGTCCAAGGCAGAAAAAGAAAAATTGAAGAAAGCTCAAAGTAAAGCCAGAAACATTTTCCGTAAATTGTTACGTTTATCAGTAACTGCTGTAGGTGATAAATCACTTGGCGAATACGGTGCATTCACTGATAATGAAGTAGAATTATTATGCACTTGCTGCGAGATGGATGAGATAAACGCTATGAATGACGCTATGGGTGGAGAGCCAGCAACTAAGGAAGGATCTGAATCTCTATTTGTTTTTGCTGGTGTAGACAAATCTGTGCGCCCTAAACTAGAGTCAGTCAAAGGTCTTGCTGATAGAGATGGAGATGACGAACGCATCGCCAAGCTTATCAAGAAACGTGAAGCTGAAGATAAAGGTAAGTCTAAATGATATTAAAAAGTACAAAATATACTTATCTAACGGTCTCTATTATCGCTATAGGTAACAACAAAGTCGCTGTACCAAGACCTGATAAAGAATGGAGCAGTGAGGAAATTGAAGCACTCACAACGTCATATGCTAGATATCCTGTTGGTGTCGCCAATCGCTGGGAGAAAATTACTAATTATGTGAATAATATCTTGCAATTTAAAGATGGATTGTTAACGCAGGATGATGTACTTCGTAACAGTTACAGGCAATTTGCCAAGAAGTAATTGTAACTATAATTGATCTAATATAAACAATCTTTGTTCTGTACTTATCGTGTTGTTACTGACCAGTGTATTCAACTCGTTCATTATGACATCTTCTTTATTCTTATTTTTTAATTTAATAAATTCTTTCATTCTATTCTTGACTGTTTTAGGTAAATCATTGAATGAAATCTGAGGTTTCTTCTCAATAGACACCTCCGATTCATCAACATCGTCGTCATAAGCATCTCCATCCAAATCACCTTTCATTCCCATTAATGTACAAGTAATAGAACACTTTTGGGGGGTATATCGTAGTTTTTCTCTTTCTAATGGTGATTTCACGCGAACAGAAACCACGTTATCAGGTAAACACCCTTTTTCTCTAAGTACCTTGAAGAGGTAAAGTCTTCTATTGTTCAGCGAGAAGTAATGGCCGTCATTAAGTATGACCGATATCAATGGGATGTCGTCTATGGTAGTTACTCCTTGCTCTATTTCCGCGAGCGTAGTGTGGATGCTCTTGCCGCAACCAGTGAATAATGGACGAATCCGCGAATGCGTGAAGTAAATACAATTAGGGTCTAATTGCGCGATCATAGTTACTAGCTGATTAATTCGCCGCTTGATACGTATCACGCACTTATTCGTTTACTCGTGCACACACATCGCACTCATTCAAACTTCGTACGAGTACAAAGTATCAATGCCATCATCGAATTGGTTGTTACCAAAAAAAATTTTTTTTGCTTGTTTTTTTTTTTCATGACTGCATCCAGTGCGAAGGAAGAGCAAGAGATGAAGGTGCGCTCGGCGATCAAGGCGCTCTGCCCGCACTGCTACGTGGTGAGGAGGGGCAAGACACGATATGTATACTGTAAGAAGTCGCCGAAACACAAGCAACGTCAAGGTTTCCACACACTTGCTATGGGTGAATTTGGGCAAACACAGTAT
>JACCDO010525983.1_pt1 | contig 12520 bp, 7 predicted proteins | sample 7446101 | NCBI WGS metagenome assembly JACCDO01 (sample SAMN15323440, study PRJNA562643) | freshwater metagenome | isolation source: river surface water | place: USA:Blue River Watershed | collected 2017-08-16 | reverse complement strand
TCCTGCCTTTTTTAATTTACGCTCTTCATGCCAACCTTGAACTCCTCGAAACTCAAGGACAGGCCGGCCCCGCAGGACGCCGCAGTGTCCGGGTGGATGGCGAAGAGGTTAGAGGCGGCAGCCTGGCCAGCCTGGGTGGAGGTGGTGAAGCCAGTGGACGTGCCGGGGGTATAGTCCACACGGTTCATGTCGAAAACGTAGCCCTTGTAGTAAGGCTGGTTGCTGGTCATATAGCTCTGGGAAGGGAAGTAGAAGCACACAACGGCTCTCAGGTTGCATGGGCCTGACTGGATGTCCTGGTTCTGGCAGTTGCAGTTCCATGCGGACGCAGATTGCAGACCGAGCTGGGTAGTGAGTCTCCAAGTCGCCTGCTGGGCGGCGCCATTACCTCCGCTGTTTTGGTCAGAAGTCGCGGACTTTCCTTGGCAGCTCGCAGTAGCCTGGTAAGACGTGCTCCAGTTCACAATGTTTTCGCACACATGCTCATGAATAGCACACGCTCCGATAGTTATATCGGAATCGGAGCAACCAGCCAGTGCGGTTGCAGCGAAAGCGAGGAGAACAAAAGCTAAGGTAACGAAGAATCTCATTTAAAAAGTCCTTAGATGTAACTGGTGATAGCTATGAAAGGGAAGAAAACTCTCGAAAGACGCCTTCAACTTCCTATTCAGGTGAGATTGGATTGGACAATCAAAAGTTGCTTACTGAGAGAAAGTTTGATTCCCCCCAACTCGTTTGCTTCCTTTCTAATTTATGCATGAGTACGAAATTCATTGAATTGTACCATTTGAATTGCATTTCTGTAAAGTTTTCTGCGAGTATTTGATCATTTCGCGAGCTCTACTGAGGCACACCCTAAAGAAGATGCTTTACGACGATAATCCCATTCTTAACGCTGCAACCATAACGCTGTTCGCAGTATCAGCAGTCAACGTGCTAGCTTCAATTATGACGTTGGCTTTAATTCGCTACATGTACGTTAACAAAGCTTTGCGATTGAATCTTTACTCAAAGATAGTCATCACAATGACTATATTTCAGTGCTTTTACGACATAACATTCTTCTTAAACTATTCCTGTAGCGCTGGCCCATGCGTGATGTTTTACTACGAAGGCTTCGGCATTACAGGAGTAGTCACCGCGCTATGGAGCATGCTCATTGTCAGCGCTGTACTCACTACAATCATTACAGGAGCTCCCCCGAGCGCAATGTTCATTCCTATTTCGTGGGTGCTTGTTTTCGCAATATCGGCTACAATAGGTTTGTTAATGTACCGTGACTTGGTGAACGATAACATCGGACATGCCCTGTATGTCTACGACTACTCAAGACTCGCTATTATCGTATTGAGTGTGATACAAATGATCGTCCTCGTTTTTCACGTGATAAGACGATCCAGAGTGAAGTTGAGTAATGATCCTCTATACTTACTCACACAGAGGTTAATTTGGTATCCCGTCGTCCAAATTATCAGCCGGCTGGGTGGCTCAAGTTACGATTTAGCCTATTCACAATCGCCGGCGGATTATCAAGTTGGAGCCGGCGCAATGGAAACAACTCTACTCTTTGCTTTTGCCATCTTCACTCCTTCCGCCGGTATGGGGTTCTTTATCGTGTTCTTATATATGCAGAATGGTGCATCGATGTGCCTGAAACGCATGTGTGTATGGTGGAAAGACCACGGGGAAATCCCGGCGTACCTACTGCGCGATGTCAAAGGTGGGAGTGGGAGACACAGCGAGTTGTACACGGGTGCCATCAAAAACCACTCCTTTGACATACACACTTCTGTGGCATCTCCACTGAATGCCTCGCTTATCACTGCAAACACCCACGATCAGGTCCAGTCCCTGGGCATGTCGATGGGCTGGACGGCCACGAATCCCAGCGGCGGGTCCTCTCTGCGCTCTACGGAAGGCCGCAGTGACCTTAGAACCAGCTCGTTGTCTGAACTAAATGCATATGAACAAGGGGTGGAAGAGGGCCAGCCTCGCAGACTGGCTCCAGCGCCCACTCTGTGGTCTGTTCACAGCAAATCTGCTGCATCTAGTGTCGCCTCACTGACAACGGTAGAGGAAGCAGAGAGGGCGCGTCTGAGCTTGATGGACGAGGAGGACCTAGCAAAGGAATACCTGATCGACGCTGCTCTGTCCAGGTCTACTTCTACTCGCCAATCAAACTCCAGTTCGCTATAAAGCGGTAGACATCCAATAGGGAATTGCAATCAACTCACATTTGAATACGACAGAGGTCGAAGAAGTTGTAATTAAATGTAATATTATAAAGAAGTGTTTATATGTAGGAAAAATTTGGAAAATCTCCGTAATTTTTAATACTTAATATTTATGTCCATGGCGAAACTGCAACTGGTGCTTTCCCTCCAGCACTTCAGGTTACGAGAATAATTGCTATGTGCGTCATGTAACAGAAATGGCTTATGTCAAAGCCGCTAGCATTATAAAGTGCGTTAAAACAGGACTAGCGTTCCATGCATTTTCAACTTTTGGTTTGATCAAGTGGGAATCTTTGATATCCTAGTTGATTTTACTTCGTCGTATATGAAGAACTGCGTATTATCTAAACACTCCATGCGTACTCCACCTTGCATTAAAGATTCCGTGCTACTAGCCATGGAAATTGTGGCCTTACCTGAGAAATGCCTGAAAGACGCAGCACTGATTCTCGTAGCAACTACTCTTAAATTCAACCTTAATTGTGTATTCTTAAGCCAAATGCACATTAAGAGTGTTTTATGGGGGAGAGAGCCCTCCAGCCCTTTGGTTTGTCAAAAAATGAAAATCTTTTTCACACAGAGACTGTTTCACAAAAAAAAGTTTTTCAAATTGTTATGAAGATCTTTTCTTCAGTCTGGTGATCATTTTAAGAAATGTACAGTTTTCTAGCTAACACAAATCTGGTAAGAGATCTAGCTACTGCTGCTGCTAATCGCGTCGAAGCTGCTGTAACAAGTACTGTAGCGGCGGCTGCAGCAGCTGCTAATGCACCGCTCACCAATCAATGTTGTGTAGGACTTTGTGCACATGCAGCAAAATTTAAATGTGTTATTTGTGCCCGAAGATTTTGTAAAGAACATCAACAGAATGGGCATACAATGCAGAAAGGTATCTTTCCAAAGACGACAGATAAATACTCAGTACCTGAGGATCTCAAAATGAAACGGGAGAAAGCAACTGGTTTAGGTAGTACTGTAGCGAACTTCGCTGCTGCTAGTGCAGCATCGTTAGATACTAAGCTCCATGGAAACAAAGAATTTGTATGTTGTTGGCCATTAACAGAGAATGATACCATGACATGCAAAGATAAATGTGTTCAGCGCTTTCTTGCGGAATTTGAGGCAGAGCGTTTAGCAGATGTGCGGGTTGACCTTTTAAAATGCTATTTAGAAAAAAGTGGCGAAGATTGCGAAACGGCAAAAGCCCTTTTTGTGTATGAAAAGCCGTCGATCGAAGACACAACAGCTAATCGTGTCCTAGTTGCTGGTTATAAGGGCGTTGAGGCTGCGCTTAGTGTAGCTCCTACTCCTATAGTAATCCTAGGAACTGTTGCTCTGTATGGTTTACAGGCCAAATTTCTCTTAGAAATGCTTAAAGAATCCTTTGGGTAAGTTTATTGAATGTGCACTTGCTGTGTATTACACCTTTTGCATGAAAAGCTAGGTATGCTAACCATATACTTCTTAATTCTTATATGCGCGTATGCTCCGTCGTTAACAGGATAGAAAACAATATCGTCGAACTCATGTTCGCCTTGAAAAAGCCGATGATGCATTCGCTGAGCCACATGTCGCGCTATTGCAGTCCAGAAACTGCGAAAGCATTGAGTAATCTGACCTACAAGGAGATCGCTTACGATATTGTCCCCTCCATTTTTTACTTGTCAAGGAATCATATATTTGCCATCAAAAGTGGGGATTCGGGGCTAGCGCAAGCCATGGATGGCGCCGTTGTTTGTCCCCGGGAGCTTCTGGAACGCATCCGTCCTTGTATCGGTCCTGCTGCTTGGCTATATTTGTGCAAGTTACCTGGTGTGCACAATACTCCTGAATGGATGAAATGGTACATGCAACGAGTTCTTGCACGGGATGGGTGGACCCTGGTAGGAACTTCAGTCGATGCGCACTTAGTGCCGCGAATGGAACACGAGTTAGAACTAGAGTCCGGTGAGCGAGATTCGACAAAATCAAAGACCGTGTACGTTGACAAGCCATGGACCACGCCGGCCTTTGGCTTGGCCATTCGAGACAAAGATGCCGTGCTATTTGTGCGGGGCACTCAGTCTGCGCTAGACTGGACGATCAACTTGAACGGATTACCAGAGAAAATCACATACAACATAGGCCGCCAGGGTGATGGTGACAGTGTGGATGGCATTGTACATGGCGGCTTCTACCGTGGCGCGGAGGCTATTCTGCAGCATTGCCACATGTTTGAGGCCGTGGATAAGCTTATCGGCAAGGGCTATAGCGTTCGCTTGATTGGACATTCTCTCGGCGCTGCTACAGCTGTGCTTATGGCTATGCTGTTGAAGGCAAGATTCGTTGCTCAGCGTCGGCAAGGAATCCGTAAGACGGTTCCATATATTCCCGCGATAGCATTTGGAGTGCCGCCATGCGTAGCCCCTGCGCTTTCAGACGCACTAGCTGCGGATGAGTTGGTAATCTCTGCAGTACATGAGTATGACATTGTGCCTCGGCTCTCTGAATCAAACATCCTTCCTCTTGCGGAAGAGGTGTTTAAGTACAAACCGCATGCAGAAGGACAGCTTTCAGAGGACATGAAAGCTTTCAAGGCCTATGCTGGTAGCTTGGGCAAAGCTTCTCGCATTGCCAAAGACAACGGCACTGCAGCACCCAATGCTGAGTCCGATGACCGCATTGAGGCAAAGGCAGCTGCAGAAGATGGCCTTGTATCGGTGGAGGAGGAGCCTGTGGATGACCCTGTGGAGGCAGCGCCGGAGGCAGACGCAGTAGAGCAAGCCATCAACGTACCAGAAGAACTTGATGTGTTGGTAGTGCCCGGGAAAATTGCATTCTTCGCCAAGGGCACAGATGGGCGAATGCGGGCAGCCTTGGTCGACCATCGGTTTGCCACTCTCCAGAGCATCAAGTTACTGGACACATGCTGCAGCGACCACAATATGGCTAACTACTCTATAGCCTTTCGCGATGCCACTATGGGCATGTTCGGTATTCCCAAACATGAGCCGCCGAAATTACAAGCTTCAATTCTCAACAACAATTATGTTCCCTGTGGAGTTTGTTGCGAAGATGTGGTGTGGCCGTACTTAACGAAATCCGTGGCATGTCGCGCATCTGCAACAAGAAACTGTGCAATATGTGGTAAAATTGTTTGCAGTGTATGCGCGCCTGGAGGGGAGAAGGTGCCGGGGGATGGTTATGGGCAAGAGAGCAAACTGGACGATCTGCGCCAGAGCCTGCCGTCAATGAGCTTGTTCCAACCGCAGCGCCTGTGTCTGCCTTGCTATTTCAAGCACTACGACTACTAATTTCAGACTTATGACACTGCACAATTCTTGTCCGGCATATCGCTTGTAACCTAATAAATAGAAGTCATGTTAGGATTGCGACAATAGTACTTTTCTCAAAATTATAGCATATTATAAAAATGCATAAAATACAAATGTTCACATAGCATATCAAAAAAAATATTCTATTCTATTCAGTGCTTAGTTTGAAAACGAAAGAGCAGGAGAACCACTCGAAAGAGAGCGTGTACGTGAAGACGATCCTGCGAGGATATTTGTATTCGCGACGTAATTATGATGATCGAAGCGTGCTTCGTACAGGTACTTGTGGATTTTGTCATATTCGCGCTCTTGTTCCCACAGCTGGAGCAGTGCATCTCGCGTTTTCAGTGTATCGGGTTGCTTATAGCCCAATACTTCTTTCTTTTTCATTAAACAGTTCAGCAAATGCTTTTTTGCTGTCTCTGCGCGCTTCTTGTCGTAGCACATTGTCGACGCCATAAGATGCCAGCTCTCCAACACCTCTGGATGAAATTCATCACCATTCGCTTTGAATTTGCGGTGCAGTAGTTGATAGTGCGTTTTATAGAGCTTGCTAGCTTCATTCAAATTTCCTAATCTGAAATTCACTTCTGCCAGCCTATCGAGAAGAAACAGTGAATCCGAGTTCTCTTTGCCGAGACGGCGACTGCAGCATTCTAATGCTCTCCGGAAATAATGCTCAGCAATGCTGAGCATCTGAGCATCATTTTTTGCATGTATGTAATGAAAATTAGCAATACTAGTAACCATAGACATAGTGTACTCATGTTCTGGACCGCACGTTTCGGTGAAAGCGCTCAGCATAGTCTCATACAGCTTGAGTTCGTTCTGAGTCAGGCTTAAATTATTGTAAATGATTCCAATAGCTAGCACGGTATGCAACATGTCTGGATGGGCATCCCCATGCGACACGCGACGCGTTTCGAGGCAATATGTGTAGGATGTGAGAGCCTTATCTAGTTCTCGATCGTACTCATAGATGTTGCCCAGGTTAAACGCCGCCTGCAAAGTCTTTTCGTGGCCTGGTCCTAAGTGCTTTTTAAACACTTCCAACGCATTTTCAAGAAGTGGTTTTGCTTTGTTGCTATCGCCTTCGTAGCGATAAACATTGGCCAGAGTGACTTGTGCATCCGCTTGTTTCAGAGCCGAGCCATTAAAGCTCTTTTCCATAGTTTTCTTTGCTTCGTCAATAACCCATTTTTTGAAGCATTTGCGAATCAATGTATTCGCACGGAATTCCAGTCTCGAGTCACTGTGATATTGAGTGCACACAGCCAAAATGTTTTTATGGTGCCGCTTAATTGTCGAGAGCGAAGTGCCTAACTCAATGAGGTCCACCATGCGAAAGTACGTATACGGGATGGTGTGTTGCGAGTTGTTTTCGAGATGTTCTTTAAACTTAGCGTATTGTGAAGGCGGGAGACCGAAGTTTATTTTGGGCTCTTCATTGTTTTGCATCGCTTTCATGACACACGTGAATATCTCCCATAAGCACCAGGTACGCTCAAACACCAAGGGCTTGTCCCAAGGAGTCATGACCACTAATACTTTATTCACTAAATTTATACCGTCCACGAACGATGATTCTAACCATTGAGTGCTATACACACGTTTTTTGCATTGGTTCATGCAAAGCATGTCAAACCATACCGTGATAATGTCCCGGGTAGGCATTGGTGCAATGTAGTTACGGATTGCTGCAACCACATCCAAAAATATTGAATCCCATGCGTGCACTACATATATATCAGCGTCGCGCACCATGGAAACTTTTTTCTGTTTTTGCCTCTTTAATGTGTAATGAGCATATGAAGCGCCTTTGCCAGGCGCATACTTCTCCATCATAGGCTTCAGGAACCGCTGGCATACCTGTCTAGTTGTTAATGTATTCAAAGCCTCTTCACCACCACACTCGCTTATGAACTCGTCGATACCTGCTATGGTTATTCCCCACTCGTGAAACTTCGCAACCTTAGCTTTTTTCTCAACACTCTCTCCATATAACTTTTCCTCATAGCCAGGTATGTACTTAATCTTTAAAGATTCACCTCGAGAAAAACATGCACCCATTCTTAGATGTTTTTTTTTTTAGATAAAAAGACTTTTCATGTCTTCTCGGGCAAACAAAAACGCGTTTCTAAAAAGGAACTACGTTCACCAAATTTAATCGTTATTTCAGTGATCTTTATACATATATACCAGAATGGGGGCTCTTCTTACTTGTGCGGCTACTAACTTATGTGAATGCGCTCTTTGCATGGGTTGTAGCTGCTTCGGAAGTCTCGTTTCCGCAACACTTGGTCAAGCCGCAAGAATGGCTCACTTACTTCTCTACATCAGCATATTTGTTTTAGCTGTTGTCCTAGGAAACACGTACCAAGACCATCTTGTTGGAACCTCTACTTTTACTGTCGCTTATTATGTCAAAATTCCTAATTCTTTAAATATTCAGACTTTGACGGCAGGATGTGATCCTTTGTATTTACATCAATGTGTGGCTAATCAGGTCATTTACAGAGCTTCCTGTGCTCTTACATTTTTCTTCATGATTATGGCGGTTATAGCTACTTTATCAGATGGCATAAATAAAGGTATGTGGGGCTTAAAGGTTATTGGTGTATTCGGTGCCTTTATCGCATTTTGGTATGGAAACAACGATTTCTTTAGTGGTTTTGCTGAAGTTGCACGTGTCGTTTCATTCTTGTGGCTTCTTGTGCAAGGTCTGCTAATGTTGGACATAGCTCATGATGCTCATGATATCACAATGCAAAAAGCAGAGCAAGAAGAAGTGCAAAGCGGCGGGTCTTCCAGTGTGTGGAAGCTATCCTATATAGTCTTAGCACTTGGTTTCTTAGCCGCAGGTATTGCGGGTCTTAGTTATTTGTTTGCAGTTCCAGGATACACTGGCTGCCACACAGGAATGACTGTCGTTGTCGTGGGTTTGCTGGTGTCCATCACGCAATTGGTGATATCCGCTCTTAACTCTGTGAATCGCGGAGTGTTAACTCCATGCATAATGTTCGCTTACGCCACTTTTTCTGTATGGTATGCATTATTGTCATGCCCTGACGTCCAATGCAACCCCAGCGCAATCCTGTCCGGCTCCAATGCCAAGCAAACCGCTCTCGGCATTGTCGTGGCTCTTTCGCTTTTTATCCTTTTATTCTGCGTGGTGAATGGTGCCCGAATCCTGCAGATTTTTAGCCCTTCTGGGCAAGGGGTGCTTGAGACTAGCTATGGTGGTTACGGTACGAATAACCCGACACGCACAGACGGCTCATTGGACGATGTTTTGACGGGCGAGAAACCCAAAGCCAAAGCCGCGGAGATCGGACACACCATGGACCGCGACGGCGAGGAGGAGCCTATCTCTGCAACTTCTACCAACGTCCCTAACTCTTCTGGTCCCTCGAAGGAGCGCATGTTCTTCCACGTGTTGATGACTCTGGCTTCTTGCTACGGCGGCATGGTGCTTACCAGTTGGGGTCGCACGAACGGCTCGCCCGAATCAGTCGGAGACTACTCCGCCGCCGGCGCAGAAAGCATGTGGTTAAAGCTGACAAGTCTGTGGCTGTTCTTCCTCATGTACTACAAGGCGCTTCATCTTTCTTACCAAATCGAAGCCAACAAATGACTGGGATCGCACAGCGGCTTATACTCCGCGCTGTACGAGTTATCAGCTTTTTCGTAATTTTTGAGAAGAAAATGTGGTTATTTTCACCTAAGATATATGTGCATGTATTTAGCCTCTGTCGTTTTCATGCAAAGCGAGTAGTGTTCAACACTTGGAGAGATGTAAATTCCTTAAACTGATATGTAATTCTCGTAATTAATTAATCTGTTATAGTTCCCACTGCTGTTCTCACATTATATTCGACATATCATTAATTTATTATTTTGTGACGTATGCAATATAAATGCAATAAAGTGGTCATAAATTAGGTATATCGCTACAGCTACAATGGGAACCATATGGGAACCATACATTTGGCGTCTTTGTAAGCAGCAGAGCTTATCATCCCAGCTGCTGAAAGGCTTATCATGTACACTAGAGAAGTTGAACATGGTTCCATTTCTTGTTTGCTTGGAAGGCACTTCCAGTTGCCGATAGGATGGTGAATGGACATTCTGTGAAGGTAATAATAATTCCTATAGTTTAGTTGCACACATTAAAACAATGTTCAGTCAACTGACTGAACTGGGATCTTATTTAAAATTTAGCAAACTCATTGCTGTTTTCTTCATTTTCTTCGTCCACTTCGCTCAAAGCCTCGCCAACCTCCATCTCGCCATCTGACCACGCAGGGGAAAGACGTCCATTTTCGGTGTCGTCTTGCTCCCATTGGGCCTCGGTCCGTGCCTCCCACCAATCATACCAGCTTTGTCCAGCTAGCTCCGCACGGTGTGTTTCCTTAGAATAGTCCATACTGAACTGCAAGGCTTCGTCGTGTGTGTAAAATAACTCTTTCACTTCTTCGGATGTATACTTATCGCGCGTTATGTACACATCTGAGACCGGCTGTGGCTTGAAACGCACAGAGCGGGACTGGGCCAGTGGTTCCTCTTCTTCCAACTCTTCGAAATCTTCAACGAAATCTTCCTCGACATCCTCTGCCACTTCGAAATCACTTCCGTAAGTGCCCGAATCCTGACTGGTGTTCACTTTGCCTGGGCTGCTGGGAGGGGTGTCTTTTCCATATCGACGCGTATAAGAATCTGGAGACGCTAATCCATTGCCTGACATTGGGCTTTGTCCATCCACTTCACTGTGATTGTGGAGCTCTTGACTCGTGCTAGGGCTGCGCGCGGCAGCGCTGGCGAACACGAAATCTGCCTCCTCTGCATCTGGGTCCTGTTCATTGGGCCCTGCGTCGAAAACGCCAGGTCCAGCGGACAAACTACCTTCATCAACACTCATATCCAAAACATCTTCCTTGTCATCTCCTTGAAACGTTCGACTGAAGAAGGCTTTGCCGTCCTGACTATCAGAGAATCGCTGTAAGGGACTGCCATGCAGTCTATGTACTGTCTCATTCTGCTGAGGGCTAGAGCCCGGAGAAGCGCGCAGTCGCATATTAGGGCTGCTCTTGGGGCTTGCATTAGGACTTGCATGCGAATTTCCATGACGGATCAAAATTCGTGCAGATTGGGAACGACCGTTGGGAGATTCGGATGGGGACCGTGCCACCGGCTGATCAGGATGGACTCCCAGCATTGTGGTTGCAGTTGCGGGAGGAGAATGCCGCTTCATTGGAGATGTCTCTGTACTTCTATTGCTTTTATTGAGGGAAGAAAACGGAGATGCGGCCTCTGAAAGGGTCTGCGGCGATGTCGCGGAAAATGAATTGTCCGGAAAGCCTTCTCGACTATTGCTGTCTGAGCTGTCATGTACGCTACTTCCGTACCGATAATGAGGACTAGTACGACTTGCAGGGGACATGCGGATGGGGCTTTCTTTAGGTAGCAAACTTCTGCCCTCCAAGGGGGAAGTAAGGCCCACACTTGCGTTGTTTGGGCTGTGTCGGGAGCCCTTGCTTGCGCTGGAGTTGTATTGAGGGCTGGACGGAGAGCGTCGGGAACTGGGTGAATTTCGAGATCCAAAAGAACTTTCTAACGGGTTCCCTTCAGATTGTGCCAAAAGCCATGCATTGATATCTACGTCGGCGTCATCGTCGCCAGCGTCAGGCTCTTGGCTCGCAGGAAAATCACCGCTAAAGCGATAGCGTTTAGTGAAGTCTAGCTTGCCAGTGCTGCTACTGCTGGTTGGAGAATTTCCTGAGCTCTTGATCACTTGTTGTGGTGACGTTTCTTGGCTGCCTTGAAAGGCATTCTGCTCATCGAAGTCATCCTCTTCTAAGTTGCTGCCTGGCGAAGCTCCTGGGGGACTTCGCCCTGGCCCACGATTGGCGCTGCTGCTAGTTGGCAGAAAGGGGGAAACTTGCGTTTTTGTGGGAGAAATAAATGAACCAGGCGTCTTACTAGGCGAAGAGCTCAATGAAGATGACTTCATGGCATAGCTAAGAGCTGGAGACCTCTTGCCATTCCCTTGCGCCAACAAAGTGGATGTCGACGGCGACAGCACTGTTGGAGAATTCGGGCCATTAGACCGCGTTTCCGAAGGAGTACTTCCTCGTGATGATAGTGCTGAGCGGTAGGGACTTCCTGGATTGCGTGATGGTGTTGAATTTGAACTCAATAGATAGCCTTTTCCCGCATTATCTCCGATGTCTGGGGACATTGTAATTTTTGGTTCCCCCGCACCATTGAGTGATTCATCTTCTACTTCCTCAGCTATCTCTTCAAATATCTCACTTTGTGCAGGCGGTTCAACTTTGCATTCCTGCAAATCTTCATGAGCTGTAGTGTGATCTTTTACTGATTGCGTTTGCGCGAGTGGTGAGAGCTGCTTCTTTGATGTAGCGGATTCAGGAGTCGACAAGGAAAAGCTTTTCTCTTTTTCAGGAGTAGATTTGACCAATTTTGATGTTGGTGAATTACCTGGTGAAGCTTTGGCAATTACTCGTTTCTTTTCGTTATTCATGTAATCATGATACCGGCGGCCGGGAGCATCGGTAACTTGAATGGGTTCGTCCTTAGAGAATTCCGGGAGTGGGATTACACTACTCTCCGTGCTACTTTCCATGATAAGTACATCGGGGTCTGATTCTTCTTGCGCCGGTCTCTCTATTTCTTTCTTTACATTTGCTACCATTTCCCAAATATTCATGGATGTAAATGCTATGTCTACGGCTGTATCAATAGCATTTTTGTACGTGTCTATATTTACATCGTATTCAATAGGTACGTTTTCGTTTACATTTGCAAGAATAAATTCGACTATACTCTCATCTGACACGACTACATCCACCAGTCTATTCAATTGTGCGCGACAATCTAACTGCATCTTTACACTTTTCCGTAAAATGAATGCGAATAAAATCAACTATGCAGACAAATAATTAACTAGATGAT
>JACCDO010293571.1_pt1 | contig 12522 bp, 10 predicted proteins | sample 7446101 | NCBI WGS metagenome assembly JACCDO01 (sample SAMN15323440, study PRJNA562643) | freshwater metagenome | isolation source: river surface water | place: USA:Blue River Watershed | collected 2017-08-16 | reverse complement strand
TCTGGGCGTATCCCCCAGAACTTGCACTTGCCAATACACGTCGACCAGATTGTGTCTTACCAGTAACTTCCAAACCAGGAATTAGCGGAAGTTCTTGCTTGGAAAGATAGGAGTTCTCAGTTTGGTGTGTATCGGCGTAGTTAATTCCGATACAGGTAACATCAATTAACTCTTCAGATTCATTTGGAGTCGGATCTGGTAGATCTACTAGTTCTAGTACTTCTGGGCCGCCGAATTTGTTGATCTGAATTGCTTTCATTAGCCCAGACTACTTGCGAAATAACTTAGAGAAAAATCCAGGTTCTTTTGGATCATTGGCATGGCCTTGGCAGCGTTCACTCTTTGGTACGCCTTTAAGTGCGATTTCAATATGGTTTCCACATCCAGACCATGAAGGCTTTCCGCATTTTCTACAAGTTGTACGGCTACACATGTGCTTTCTCCTTATTTGCGATTGGTGAATTACTCCAGGTGAGGTATCCCCCATCAAGATTTACTGCTTTAAATCCGAGTTCCTTGAGCAACATGGTTGCGGTGTGTCCACGTTGACCGACTTGGCAGTTAACCAAAATGTTCTTATTTGTTAGTTCAGAAATTCGATCTCTAATCTCATCAATTGGCATGTTGACAGCACCTGGAATAGAGCCTCTGGAAAATTCTTCAGAAGAGCGAACGTCAATTAGATCAAAACCTTTTTCGATGAAAGTATCGATCTGATTCCATTGCGCAGTTTCCAGTAATCCGGAAATTAGATTTTCCGAGATATAGCCCAACATGTTTACTGGATCTTTGGCTGAGCCGAATGGTGGTGCATATGCGAGTTCTAGATCTGCTAGTTCTGGCGCTGTAATGTTTCCACGTATGGCTGTGGCAATTACATCAATGCGCTTATCTACACCTTCGATTCCTACTCCTTGTGCGCCAAGTATATCTCCAGTTGTTGGATCAAATAGAAGTTTTAAAGCCATCTGCTTAGCATCTGGGTAATATCCGGCATGCGAATTTGGATGGGTGTGAATTGCCATAAATGGGCGGCCATCGGCAGATAACCGCTTCTCATTCCAGCCAGTCGTAGCAATCATTAAGTCGAAGACTTTAACAATGGCAGTACCGATAGTTTTTACAGGTCGTGTAATTAACCCTGAAATATGATCCGCTGCAACACGACCATGGCGGTTGGCTAAATTAGCAAGTGGAACAAGTGTTGCCTCGCCATCAAGAGCATCAACTTTTTCAGCAGCATCGCCAACCGCGTAGATATCTGGATCGCTGGTTCGATTAAAGTCATCAACTTCAATCCCACCACGTGTACCAACCTTGATATCCGCTGCCTTTGCCAGAGACGTATCTGGGCGAACGCCGATTGCAAGGATTACTAAATCTGCAGGTAACACCACACCACTTGTCAGAGTTACCGTTTTTGGATCGATAGTTAATACTCCATCCGCAAGATGCAGTTCAACTCCCTGCAGCGCCATCTCCTTTGCAACGAGTGATGCCATCTCTGGATCAAGCGGTGCAAGAACCTGTGGCATTGCTTCAACTAGAGAAGTCTTTATTCCGCGATGAATTAAGTTTTCGGCGATCTCTACGCCAATGAATCCTCCACCGATAACTACAGCGTTTGCCGGCTTTTCGTTAACTCGTTTGGTTATGCGATCCACATCTTCAACGGTGCGTAGAGTCATTGCGCGCTCGACACCAGGGATTTGAGGCACAATCGGTGAAGCACCAGGACTGAGGATTAATTTGTCATAGCTAATCTCAGAAAGTTCTTTAGTAAGCAGATTGCGAACTGATACCGTCTTATTGACTCGATTTATAGCGAAAACTTCACTGGAGATACGAACATCTAAGCGAAAGCGCGCATGCAGGCTTTCTGGGGTTTGAAGAAGTAAGTCTTTCTCCTCTTCAATAACTCCACCTACATAATATGGAAGGCCGCAGTTTGCATATGAAACGTGTCCGCTCTTTTCAAGAACGATAATTTCAGCGCTGGCATCTAAACGTCGAGCGCGCGTTGCTGCAGACATTCCGCCTGCAACGCCACCAATTATTACTATCTTCATTAATTTGTTACCAAGGAAAATCCTGCTTGAGCCCACTCTTGAACGCCAGCATTTAGATTAAACATGTTGGTAAATCCCGCATCTTTCATCGTCGAAATCGCATTGGCAGATCTTCGTCCGCTTCGGCAATACACCGCATAAGTCGCTGATTTATCTAGCTTCGCAATTTCTGACGCAAAACTAGGATTCTCAACATCAATGTTTACGGCATTTACCAAATGCCCTTCCATGAACTCACTCGGGGTACGAACATCTAGCGTAATTACGCCCGCTTCTTGGGTCTTCGCTTGAAATTCTTGGGCATTTAAATCTCCATCTGATGCAGAACTGCATGCAGAAAGGAGTAGGAGCGAACTCAAAATAATTACTAATTTCTTTTTCATGGTTTCCTTTATGCCAAGCTTAAGAAAAGCTTCTGTAGCTTTTCTGTGACCACTTGGCTGTTATTTTGATTTTCTTCAATACATTCTTTGAGACTTGCTGAAATTAAGGTGAAGCCAGAAGTTGTGACTGCCTTGTTTATCGCTGCGAGCTGCATAACCACGTCTTCGCAGTTTCGGCCTTCTTCGAGCATGCGAACGACGGCACCCATCTGGCCTTGGGCGCGCTTCATACGCTTTGCGATCGCATCAATTTGATCTTGATCTTGCAGGATATGAGTTGGAGATGCTTTGGCCATCTTTATCCCTGACACTTACAAATTTGATCTTCTGGAACACCGGCAAGAGCATCATCAATGTGCTGACCGCAGCCTGACCAGGTGTATTTCTTGCATATTTGGCAAGTAACTCGAGAACACATAACTAACTCCTTTTTTTGAGCACTTAGGGAGTTAAACTAGCATACCCCTAGGGGTATATGGCAAATCGCCATCTCCTAGAAGTACTTCCGGAAAACTCCTCTAACCCGCTTGGTAATGCGCTTGTTGAGCTTCAAAGTCTGATCAATCGGAGATACCGCCATCACTTTTGCGTGGGCTGGCTCATCTGGAGTGATCACATCCTTTAAAGCAGGAGAGTTCTGATCAAGAGAATCTGCGATGCGCTCGATATTAGCCACCATCGATAATCCACGAATGATCTGTTCTTGATCGACATCTTTAGCATCTTCGATAAGTGTTTCGGCGAGTGCGGCACCTGCCTCACGTGCGTCATCAGTTGCAGTTGTCGTGGTTTCAAACTCTTCATCTTCATCAATCTTGGCCGATATGGCATAGCTCGCTGCAGATAGCGCAACAGCAATCTGTTTCTTTGTGGAATCGGCAATGCCACCGCTGACCGCTGAATCAAAGAGGGTGCGGGCAATTGTGCGGACTTGTACAAGCGTGTGCTCGATAGCAATACCTTGAAGATAAACTTCCTCAGCTTCATCTTTTTCAGCTGTTGGAAACCAACGTGCATGTCCACGTGCTTCAACAGATTGGGCGCGAATTGCAGGTACTGCCTCCATTAGCAAGCGCGCTTTAGCTAACCAGTTGCCGGCTTCTTTCTGGGTATAACCGGCGGCGACTCCTTCAGACATGCTCGCGAGAAGTGCTGCAGCTTTGGCCGAGACATCGGTGATCTGATCAATAGCCCGACCCACGGGAGTTTTTGCATGAGAGAAGTAAGAAAAAACAATCGCAATGGCTGCGCCAATTAGCGTTGAACCCAAGCGGTGCGCCGCAGTCGTGCCGCTGATTCCGGGACCAATAACAATCAGCGCGGTTACCGGAACGTTGACAGAGGCAACTTCACCTAAGTGAAGGGCGCGCGCGACAACTGCACAGAAGATAACTGTTAAACCAACGGCGATAAAACCAAAGTCAAAGATCGAAACATTTAACAGCGCGACTGAGGCACCAATGGCGGTTCCGACTATCTGGCCAAAGCCTTCTCGAACCGATTTATGAAGGGAAATGCGGATAGATAAGGTGCAGACGATTGCAGCAACAACGCCGCCATCTTCGACCAGTAAATCACCGACTTGCCAAGCAACTGCCCCAGCCAATCCGGCAACCAGAATCTGGCGGACCCATACGCGACGGTCGGCAAATAACTTTTTTATCTTCTTCCACATGATGTGGCTAAGTTTAGTAGGCGCGCACCAATTCGCACATGCGAGCCGCGTTATCTGCCAAGTTTCCGCGAGAAAGCGCTCCACCAATAAGTAACGCGCTGTCATTGCCGTACATCTTTATCATCTCTGGAATTCGCTCTAAATTCATTCCGCCAGCGGGAGATACCAACATCGGTTTTAATTCGCCTAATTTTTCGCGCGAACGTGCTGTGATATCTGAGCAGTGCTCGCTGGTGAAGGCGAAACGTCCACCAATGTTTGGGAAAATCGTAATATCAGCCCCAGCCAGCCGCATCAGAGTTCCCAGAACGATTCCGTGAGAAATTCCTTCAGATTGAGAAGTTATAAGTGATCCCAACATTGAAGGATGGCCCTGAATCGGAAGTGCAATTGCGTCATCTGTTGCAATTTTACGTAGCGAATCAAAACCAGTGATGCCAGGCAAAATTAGAAGAGCGCCGGCACCCAAATCTTTTGCAGTGTGCGCCGCCTCAATTATTCGATCGAATGGAAGATTTAGGCTTGGCGCGTAAACAGAATTTCCACCAGTTGCCTCGTTAGCCTGTCTGACTGCACGAGAGATTAAAGTGACTCGATCTTTCCAAGTTGCCCAAGGCTGATTTGCCAGGCTGTGGTCATCCTTAATCAAATCAAATCCTGCTAAAGCTAATGTGCGCGCCATTTCAGCCAGAGTATTGGCATCAGATCCCATTGGCTTTAACGCAGTAGAAACAAGCGGTCGAGATTCTGCTCCAAGTAGTTTACGTAATCCGCTAACTCCAAAACGTGGGCCAGTAAATCTGGCAAGAAAAGAATCGGGAAGTTTTAAGTTGACAATTTTTACACCAGGAAATAACGAAACATTTCCCCAAAGGACATTTAGAAATTGGTTTAGCTCTCCCCCAGTCACATCAGGGTTATAAGAAATAGTGATCAAGTGGCTTAATTTATCCGTTGATGAAATTTCTTCTATTTTTCCAACCACCTCTTGCTGGATCCAAGCAGGTGCTAATTCATATGGAAATTCGATCGTCTGTTCAGCACGAATGACATCCGCAATCGACTTTGGGTCTTCGCCAGTGAATCTGTAGGTTACAAAAATCCGATCCACTTTAAACGCCTCCCCATTTTCCATAGACAATTATCTACCTAGGAAATGCGGCTGCAACACCACCGTCAACGGCGATAACACTTCCGGTTGTGCGTGAAGATTCATCACTTAAGAAAAATGCTGCCGCGCGGGCCACATCAAGGCTTCTTACGCGTGCATTTAGCAAATTTCGCGATGCATAGAAGTCTTCAAGTTCTTCTGGTTTCACACCATGTGCAGCTGCACGTTGTTCGCGAATACCGCCTTCCCACAACTTGCTGTTATCGAAGACCGCATCTGGATTAATTCCATTGAAGCGAATGCCAGCGTTTCCACCTTCAAGAGATGCGATTCTCATGAGTTGCAACATTCCAGCCTTGCTAACTGAATATCCACCGAAACCAGCACCTGGGGCGAAGGCGTTCTTACTGGCTATGTAAACGATGGATCCGCCCATCTTTTGTTTACGCATTACTTTCATCGCTTCTTTAGTCAACATGAAAGCGCTGGTTAAATTGATGTCTAATCCACGACGCCATTTATCTACATCGAGATCTTCAAGTTTGTCGCTAATTCCAATTCCAGCGTTAATTACAGCGCCATCAAGTCCACCGAAGTGCTTGATCGTTTTTGTAACAGTTGCCTGAACATCCGCTTCTTTCGACTGGTCACCTAGAACAAGTAGAGGAGGATTGCATTTGTTTTCTGCAAACTCTTTTTCCACTTCTAGTAGTCCTTTTTCTTCAATATCTGCAAGTACAACATGAGCGCCACGTTTTCCGAGCTCAAGTGCGACGCCTCGCCCAATTCCGCTGCCAGCACCAGTCACAATAATTATGTGTCCGTCTAGCTGAGCTGGAGCAGGTTTATTTTTCAACTTGAAGAGTTCCATTGGCCAATAATCAAAACCAAAGATTTCTGCATCAGAGATTGTGTCACCGTCGCCAAATACATCAATTACGCGAGCTGCCACGCTGTGGGTATGAGTTGCGATGTCGGCCAACATGACATTCTCTTTCATTGTTGTTGCGGCAGTCACTGCGCCGACTCCCGGCACAAGAATCACTCGTGGATCATTTCCGTGGCTGGTGTATCCGGCTGGAAGTAGCGATTTATTAGCTTCGAAATATGCGCTGTAATTTTCACGAAATTCCTTGATTCCGGTTTCGGTATCTTCCAAAGTAACTGTTGCTGACTTAGGGCGGATACGTAACATGTGATCTGCACTAGATGCGCCAAGAGCCAGTACTTTCTTAAGGTCTGGGCGTGCCGCAATTTCTGCTAAACGAGTATCTGTTCGAAGCAACTGCTTCTTACCGAGGGTTCCACGCAACTTAAGAAGCAAATCCTTTAACTCTTCATCTGGCAGATCTTGATGTTGGAAATTTGATTTCGGCCTCTTATTTAGCGAATCTAGGTATTTATCGGCTAAAGCCACAGCATCTAGAGTCTTTTGGTAACAACGATCTGAATCTTCATCCCAGACAACTAACCCGTGGTGAGCAAGAACTACGCCAGCGTAATCTCCCAAGCCACCGACCAGTTTTGAAAGTTCAAAGCCAGGACGGATCCAATCAACATAGGCAAATTCTTCACCAAGTGCTTCACGCACAGCTTTTTCGCCTTGCGGATGATTTGTAAGTGCACAGATCGCATCAGCATGAACATGATCAATATGTTTTGCTGGCAGAAATCCATGTAGCAAAGTTTCAATTGAAGGCCGACGTGAAGTTGGATCAACTAGTGCACGAGTTACGTAATCCACCATAGTGTCATCATCTAAAGCGTCAAAATTACGTAGCGCCAGTAGCTCTTCAAGGTAAAGCGCTGGGTAATCACGATCCACGGCGTACTGCATATCGGCGCCAGAGCCTTTAACCCAGAGAACCTTCTTCAAGCGACCTAGGTGATCTTTAATCTCACCTTTACTTGAAGTGTTTCCACCACCATAAACAACCATTGATTGATCGGCACCAATCTTTTGGGAACGTGCAACTAAGTCGTGTAATGGCTTTAGATCACTCATAGTGTTTGGCCTTCTGCTATTTCGTAGGATTGTTTCTCGGTTATTACTGCACTTATGTACTTTGCTGGTGTTACATCAAAAGCAGGGTTAAATGTCTTGGCTCCTAATGGTGCGACTTGGATTCCCTTGAAATGAGTTAGCTCCTCATCTGCGCGTATTTCAATATGTATTTCTCTTCCACTTTTGATACCGCGGTCAACGGTTGATTCGGGAGCCACAACTAAGAATGGAATTCCAGCAGCGTGACAAGCGAGTGCAACGCTGAGTGAACCAATTTTGTTTGCAGAATCGCCATTTTTAGCAATACGGTCTGCTCCGATAAGTGCAGCATCGATACGACCGCTCAGGATTGCCATCGCTGCCGCACCATCTGGTTCGATGCGATAAGGAATTCCAGATTTCATTAACTCCCATGCAGTCAAACGCGATCCTTGTAGCAAAGGACGAGTTTCATCCGCATAAACTTCTTTAACATTTCCACGCTTGTGTAATTCTTTAATAACTCCGAGGGCTGTGCCAGTACCAGTTGTTGCCAATGATCCAGTATTGCAATGAGTCAAAAGAGTCATTGGTTTGCTGCCTAGTTTTTTGATCAGCCAATCTGCGCCGATATTTCCCATATCGGTACTTGATTGCTTATCTTCACTTGCTAATTTATGTGCAGCTTCAAGAACTGCATCGCGGCCTTCTGGAAGATGTTTACGAATCTTTTCAACCGCCCAGGCTAAATTAACTGCCGTAGGACGCGCATCGCGAAGCAAATCAAGGTTATGTTCTAGCTCGCTTGCCGAATGGCCTTTTCGAGCTGCTTCATCAATAACTAGTACAACTCCATACGCACCGGCTACACCAAGAGCGGGAGCACCTCGCACAACCAGCCTTTGAATCGCTTCGATATACGGAGCTAGTTCTTCATAAGAAATATATGTCTCAGAAATTGGAATCTGTGTTTGATCAAGCAAGACAATCTTGTTGTCTTTCCAGAAAATCGCTTCGAACCCGCTAGACATTTAATTACTCCTTATTCAAGGTCTTGAACTTATCACCATCGCTATGAATTAAATTAGAATTTTTAAAACTAATGGTGCATTACCTTCTTAAAGACCAGTAATTCGAACTGCCGCTAAGGCGACACCGGCCACAATAACCCAGGCAAGCAACCCCATGACCATCGGGCGCGGACCAATTGCTCGAATCGATTTCCAGCGCACGCTTGAACCAAGCGCTACCAAACCGGCGCCAAGAAGTAACTTACTTATCAGAACGACTGCGTCATGAATTTCTGAGGGAATATCCAGTGTGTTTTGGATAATTGCAACTACAATAAAGCCAATTACAAAGAATGGAATCAGTGGCACTTTAGTTGTATTGGTACTAACCGCTATTCCATCTTTTTCATTCTGCATCGCAACTGAAGTTAGGTAGCGGCGGTGGCGAATCGAAAGGATTAGAACTATTGGTGCCAACATACAGACTCGCGCCAATTTGATCACGACTGCAGATTGCACCGCTTCATCGCTCCATACGGATGCGGTCGCAATTACCTGTCCAACATCGTGTACCGCAGCACCAGCCCATGCTCCAAAAGTTTGATCGCTAAGCCCAATGAGATGGCCAATGAATGGAAGCGTAAAAATAGAAAGGGTTCCGCAGAGCGAAATCAAAGCGATTGCATATGAAGTTTCTTCTTCGGTAGCGCGCGTTTGCGGACGTATCGCAGCAACAGCGGTTGCACCACATACTCCAAAGCCAACCCCGATTAAAAGTCCAAGCTCACCACTCATTTTAAATAATTTAGATAAAGCCAAGATTCCAAAAATTGTTAATGTGACAACTAGTAGGACAGTTAGTACACCTTTTAGGCCAATTGCCTTTAGTGAGAGCACGCTTACTTGCGCTCCCAAAAGCGCAACACCGATTCGCATCAATTTTTTGCTAGCCAAACTAGTTCCGGCGGCGGCAAAGCTTGGCCACCTACCAAAGTTTGCAACAGCAAATCCGAATGCAACACATAGCGCTAGTGGGCTTATCGCTGGTTGAAAGTCATTGATTAAAAAGGCAACTCCAACAATTACAGCAATCAGTCCTAAACCGGGAAGGCTCTTAACCATTTAGATCCCTAACTTCGTTGACCATTGCGCCAGCTGATCAGCAACTTGATCAGTGATCGTAATGTTTTCTGCTGTATCGGGACGTTCTGGATTAGAGCGATTTGAGCCAGGTAAACGTCCTCCTGCATCAGAGACAGCCCTTGCAAAATCAGCAGTTCTTGAGTTTTCGCCATCTACCGAAAGTTTTGCGCTATCTATAGCGATAATAAAATGTGAAATTTTCTGTGGATTAGCATCTTGCTCACTTGCGAACATATCTGGAATATCTTTTGCCAGTGATGGGCCAACCAACATTCCGGTTAGCGATTCAACAAGTACTGCAATTGCATAACCTTTAACTCCACCGAGTGGTGCAAGCATTCCGGCAAGTGCCTCTTTTGCATCTGTGGTTGGTGCGCCATCTTTTGTAAATGCCCAGCCAGGTTCAAGTGCGGCACCTGCTTGCGCCTTTGCTTGAATCTTTCCGCGTGCAACTGCGCTAGTTGCTAGATCGACAACAGTAGGCGGATTCGTTGGAATACCCGCAGCAATCGGTGAAGTCGAAAGCAGCGCAGAATTTCCACCCCAAGGTGGCATAACCGCTGGGCCAGTACTAAATGCGATTCCAACTTGCCCGCGATTAATCATCGGCCAAACATAAATTCCAAGAGCACCACAATGATTTGAACTCCCAACACCAACTGCGGAAATTCCATTTATCGCAGCGCGTTCTGCTGCAACTTCTGCCGCCTTCTGCAACTGCCAATGGCCAAGACCATCATCTCCATCAAAGACAACCAGGCTGGGTAGATCTGTTACTACCTTTAACTTTGCGTCAGCCTTAATTCCACCTGCTTGCAAGCGCGCAAGATAGAAAGGAAGTCTCATCAAACCATGGCTGCCAATTCCCCAAAGGTCGCTTGCTACGATGCATCGCGCCGTTGTTTCTGCTTCGGATTCAGGAACTCCGGTTGCAACCAATAGCAACTTTGCTTTTTCAATTGCTGAGCCAACAGTTAGTTGCGCCATTATTTACTGCTCTCTTTTAGCGCACCAACGGCATGAGTTGCAGGTTCACTCTTTAAAACTTTTGCAATATTGGAAACCAAAATTTCGTTGATGCGTAACTGACTTTCTTTAGTAATACCAGCAACATGTGGGGTCAGAATCAGATTTGTGATTTCTTCCATTTCGGCTTTAACGGGCGGTTCTTGAGCGCGCACATCTAGGGCAGCTCCCGCAATTACCTTGGACTTTAACGCTTCAATTAAATCAGATTCATTGATAACTTCACCGCGCCCCACATTTACCAATACGGCCTCTGGCTTCATCAACTTCAAAGTTTTCGAGTTAATGGAGCCATTGGTGTCGGGTGTAGAAGGCATATGTATGCTGAGCACATCGCTCTCTTTTAAAACATCTTCAAATGATTTCAATTCAATCCCGCTGAGATTTTTCGCGTAAGGGTCGAAGCCGATCATTTTGCATTCAAATCCTTGCAATAACTTTGCGGTGGCTAATCCAGTTGCGCCACATCCAAGTAGCCCCCAAGTCAAGCCAGATAGCTCGCGCCCTGGAGTACGTATCCATTGGCCTTCGCGCGTGACTTGGTCGTGCCCTGGGATATTTCGTAACAATGAAAGAGCTAAACCTAAAGTTAGTTCGCCAACACTGACCGCGTTCGCGCCGAGTCCAGCAACAACTACAACACCTGCGGCATCGGCTGCCTTGATATCTATATTGTCTAAACCAACACCGGCGCGCGCAATTACCTTTAGCTTTGGTGCAGCTGCAATTACATCTGCAGTTACTTTGGTTCTATTTCTTACAACTAGCGCAGTTGCCTCTTTGAGCGAATTCCTTAACTCAGCAACGTTGTTCCAGAGATCGTCATTTCTAACAATGGGAAAACTCCCCTCCAGCTTCTGGAAGGGAGTTCCCCATACATCTTCAGAGATGAGAATCATTATGCAGAGATATACAACTTCGTGAAAGTAAATTCACGGTGGCCCATAACCTCAGCCTTGCAAAGACGTCCGTTAACTGTTTGGTTAATGACATCCATCATCATGTCGCCAGCCTTGGTTAAGTCGTATTCGTAACGCAATAGACCAGAAACATCGAGATCGATGTGCTCGGTCATTGAGTTTGCTGTCTTGATATTTGCAGTCAATTTCAAAACAGGAATGATTGGATTACCGATCACATTTCCTTGACCAGTTGGGAACAAGTGGATAACTGCTCCACCTGCTGCCATCAGAGTTACGCACTCTGCTGCTGCTGAAGAAGAGTCCATGAAGTAAAGGCCCTTCTTCTTTGGGTCTGGCGCTTCAGCTGGCTTAAGTACACCAACGACTGGAACTGAACCAGTTTTAGCGATATTTCCAAGAGCCTTCTCTTCAATAGTTGTTAGCCCGCCAGCAATGTTGCCTTGCGTTGGCTGTGAACCTAGAAGGTTTGCACCAGTTGCTTCAATTACCTTGATGTAGTTGTCGTAAGTTGTTTGGAACAAGTTACGGCAAGCATCATCGATGCATCGGTCGGCGATCAAGTGTTCGCCACCAGTTAGCTCAGAAGTTTCACCGAAGAATACGGTTCCGCCTGCCGCTACCCAGCGATCGACTGCTTGTGAAGTTGTTGGGCAAGAGCCAAGTCCCGAAGTTGTATCTGATTCGCCGCATTTGATCGACATAATCATGTCTCCCATTTCGGCTTCTTCGCGGACTAGACCAGATGCATCTTGCAAGAACATTGCGGCAACGCGACTAGCTTCCTGAATTACTTGGAGATCACCTTTTCCTTCAATAGAAAATGCAGCAACAGGCTTGCCGGTCTTGGCAATTCCATCAGCAACGCGTTGTGTCCACTTTGGTTCGATACCGATAACAACTACGGCGGCTACGTTTGCGTTAACACCAGTACCAATTAGCGTATTGAAAGTTAGCTCTAGATCTTCACCGAACTGCAAACGGCCAAAAGCATGTGGCAGTGCAAGAGTGCCTGGAATTACTTTCGCTACAGCTTCAGCTGCAGCATTTGAAAGATCATCTAGGGGCAAAATTATGACGTGATTGCGGATACCCATAGCGCCGTTTTCGCGGCGGTATCCCATTAAGCGCGGCTTGCTTCCCATCGATAACTCCTCATGTTGTGTGTGTGAATGTAATCGCCTTTTTTGATCGCAGCTGA
>JACCDO010481549.1_pt1 | contig 12523 bp, 10 predicted proteins | sample 7446101 | NCBI WGS metagenome assembly JACCDO01 (sample SAMN15323440, study PRJNA562643) | freshwater metagenome | isolation source: river surface water | place: USA:Blue River Watershed | collected 2017-08-16 | reverse complement strand
TTTTTTGTTGATATATTCGATTTAGCAAATAAAAAATTGTTTATTAACTTATAGAAAGTCTAATTATCAATAATAAGAATTTAAAAAATACCTATCCAGTCACATTAAATGACTACTATAGAGACTTATAGACCAGACATTATTATATATGCTGGTCCTATGTTTGCAGGGAAAACATCTGCCCTAATTAAAGCATGGGAATCATGTGACTCTCCAAATAAACTCGCATTCAAATACAAAAAGGATACACGGTATGAATTGGGAGAGGTAGCAATTATTAGTCATGACAAAATTACTTTGCCAGCAATACCGGTTGGTTCATGTGCTGAAATTTCCACACATATAAATAATCTTATGGTAGGCGGTCCAGTTGTGGTATTTATTGATGAAGGCCAATTCTTCCCAGATATTCATAATTGGTACCTAACGCTAGAAGCAGGTAGAGTATCCGATATCTATGTTTCTGGACTAGACTATGACATATTTGGTAAAGTGTTTAGCGAGCAATTTGATAGGCTAATGGATTGTGCAACAGTACTATATACCCATACTGCCAAATGTCACATTTGCAATGAACAAGCAACGCGCACACAGTTTATTGACAATAATCAGCTAAATAGAGTGGAAGGTAATGTTCTAATTGGCGGTGAACAACAATTCCAGCCAGCGTGTGAACAACATTTTAAACCATGTGTTACCGCCTAATTATTGATTTTCTTAACTCAATTCTAGAATAAATCTCTGTTTTTTATTTTTTCAACTTTAAGTTTTCCTGACTATATTAGGTTATTAATAAACAAGTTTAAAAGCATAATGACAAGCAAAGTGGCGACAAAATCGACATCTGGAAAGAAGAAATCTACCAAGATGAATTTGGATGATATCCTAAATATAACAACATTACCTGACCCTCCTATAAATACCGACCATGAAAAAAACCAGGATGCGGCAGCATTACATGTGGAACTACAGGATGATGATAGCTCGTCAGCCGATAAAAAGCAGAAACGCCGCGGACGTAAACCAAAGGACAAGTTCAATTATGAGGATACTAGTGCTGACAAACAAGGTGCAACTGTTGAAACCGATAATAATCTTATTATAAAGCTACCGATTTCATGTATTGAACTGAACAGGGAATTTCACCTGAATGATACACTGACGTATAACCCGGCTATTGTTGAACCGTTGCCATTTGATAGTAACATTAGCGATAGAAATTATCAACAGCTTGATATAGAGCGAAATGACAATGGTCAGGGAGCTATGGTACAGCATAAACTGAATCAGGCTCCGGTATCTAGCCAAGCAAGTCAACGAAAACATACACTTCCTCCAAGTGTAACTGGTCAACATAACCATCAACCCGCAATCAACGACAATTTAGACTATTATCAAAACAAGATTAATGACCTTCTTAGTGACCTTGATGATTCAGGTTCCAAAAAACAGATGACCCAAATCGAAATTCTTCTAAATAAGAAATACAAGCAGACTAAACAAATTGACCTCCTACATTCCATCTGTATGGCATGTGATGGTAATAAGTGGCTGCAAAACACCAATGTTGCATGTTTCTGGTGTTGTCATGGGTTTGACCATACACCTTGGGGTGTACCAACTAAGTATGATGCATCAACAGGGGTGTTTGTGCTATCCGGTATTTTCTGTTCGCCTAATTGTGCCCTGGCGCACTTATTGGAGTACGAACATAATAACATGTTGCTTTGGGAAAAGGTTTCTCTGCTCAACTTATTACACTATAAGATATACATGACTGATGAGAACCTAGTACCCGCGCCAGATAAGTTATGTCTAAAGATGTTTGGTGGGCCTCTAGCCGTTGATGAGTTCCGTGCATTGACTATAAAGAATAACAAGAATTATTATGTGAACTTTCCGCCATGTAATATTGTAAGCCCGGTATTGGAAGAGACTAAGAAGATATTCAATCAGGATAGTTTCTTTATCCCTATTGATAAAAAGCGCATTAACCGTATACAGACCGAGCTTAAAATTAAGCGCACCAATAGTGTTAATAAGTCGCGTAATACCCTGGATAGTGTTATGAAGATTCAAAATGTTTAGTTTAGCATAACGTTTATTTAGTTTTAGTAAAATCTCACTTAGTAATATAGTAATATCAATATAGAACCATAATACACTAGTCTAGCCGCCATGCCTACAAATACACAATTTTCCAATACAGAATCTGGCAATAAACAACAATTATTCCAGAAACGCCCGCACATAAAACTTGTTGTCAAATGTGTTAAGTTTCTTGGATTCAGTGGATTAATGGACAAACACGGAATCACACGGAATGATATGGAAATGCAAAATATACAGGCATCGTTCAGAGATATGAAAGATGAATTCGCGGAAATATATAAGCCTAATAAATTTAATCAGTTTTGTACTAACCTAACCGTAAAATCGTGTATTACTATTACGCGCCAACTATTGAAGACCATTGGATATGAATTGGTAGGGAAGGAAATAATGATAAACAATAAAAAAACAGTGTTATATAAGATAATGACATATGATGAACGAGTAAATAACTCCATATATAGAGAAGGTGTGGGTGTATTAGAGAAACCTATACTTATTTCGTTCGATTAATTAGGTTTACAGGGCAAACGATGATTCGCATATTTGTTCTATTGGCCGGCTAATACGGATGGTTGCTATAAATCTATTATTTGTGTGAGACTGGTGTGATTGTGCATCTGCAGCAATCATCCGGTAAACATTTATTTTTTCAACCCTGCATTTTATAATCTGTGACATCTGAATAAAGTTATCCAGACTAGTAAGCATATCTTCCTTGGCTAGACCCGATACCCGGCCACTATCTTCTACACCTATCAAGTACAGTGCCCGACCATTACCCTCATTTAGGCGGAATAGGAGCTGAGTGCTCTTCTTGTGCATGCTATGTGTGTTAGGAAGTAGGAGATGACGTTTATATTCTCGGTTACCATAATATACTTCACGGGGTTGTGCAGGTATGGCACATTCTACACAGCGAATAATTGGCGTTCCAACATCAATATAACGGTTAACTATTACTGCGATATCGGTATCAACTATATTCATTTAATGTCCTGCTTGATTTAATTTATATTTTGATGATTTATACAATCTAAATAATCGCAATGTCTTAAGTTGGACATGCATCTACATATTCAATTTTTATTTTGTTAGTTAATTTTGCAAGTACATCCCGCATAGTAGGTTCCATGGCTAGACCCCTAGGTACACTGCCCATATTTGCAGGGTTGAAACTATCATAGTCATAATACAAGAATAACAACCCGGAAGTTTTATTACCCAACTGGAAATCATGCGGGAATTTGGACGTAGTTGCACGGGTTATACGAGTATTCACCACTCCGCTAACTCCCGTCTTATTTGCTCCTGCTACCTGTAACGCCAACTGTGTTTCCAAGTATTTAGCATTCCATTCATTAATTGCCTCATTTATACTATATGATTGTGTTACTAGGCGGGTAGTAAGCTGATTCAATATCCTAGGGTCAGTTAACCCACTGGAACATACAAGCAATGACCGGATTTTGAATGTTTTATATACGCTGGTACCTGGAATCATAATAAATATATCCTTACCCCCAGCCGGTTCCTTTAGCCGAACCTGCTTATTTATCGGCATGGTATAGTCGAATACCCAGTCAATATTATCATGCACCGTCTTGCGGAACTGTGCCATCAAATCGGTATCTTCCGGATTATATACCGGTTGAACGCCGGTTATTGCACTAGGAATCGGAAATTTACTAGCCGGGTATATGTCCACTAATCTGGTTTCATGTGTCCGGATATGGTCAATTAGCGCCGTCTCGTAAGGGTGTGCTACACAGAACACCGCATCCACAGTGTTGGCGGCTAGAGCCTTTAGTAGGGTACCCTGTGTGTCCATGTATACGATATTGAATGGTAGGTCAGTTAGGGTTAGGTCGGATGGTATCTTGTGTGCTTTTAGTATGACCGAAAATTCATACATGGAGTTTATGAGCACACCTACTGTGACTTTGACGCCTTCCTTCTTGGTAATGAGTATATCCCGGATATTTGTGATTTGGCTAAATTGGCTTGAAAGCATAAACATTACTTCTTCATATCCTGGGCATAATACTCTTACACCCGCTTGGGTTTCGGGTTTTGCCTGAAGCAAGAGGTATTCCCGGACGAACCCACAATCTACTTGCCCTGTTTTTACTAGACCAGATAGTATATCGCTATAGGATGAATATACGATGGGCTCACATGGATAGACTCGTCGGCGGATATGATTAACAGTAACCCAATTGGAGATAGTACCTGTGGCTAGACACCCCCACTTGACTACTGGCCATTCTTGATTGTTAACTAGTACCAATGGTTGTAGACCATCTTCCGGATAGTAACCTGCGGCCGCCTGATTAACTGGTGCCGGCCTGGATTCTCCAATTCCGGTGTTGGTACTTTCTGGAACATCTGCTTGTGTGAAGGGCTCTAGCCGTCCAACCTGCGAACCTTTCCAAAGTCCGTAAATGAATGACCCAATGAACACAAGGCCAATTAGGATTACTATTAAGTATACTATATTCGATATTTCCATTTGGTATATTCTCGATGTTTTGATTGGTTTACTTGTATTGTATGTTTTTTACTGACAATAATGACAATGTGAAATGTAAAACGTAAAAACGTGTAAAGTTACTCGGCTAGAGGCTCTAGCCATTCATGGAGCAGCATAGTTTAGTTACTTAAATTTATTTTTTCCGGTTAGAGAAACTTATGTTTATCGGTCCAGAATTCGGCATTAGTCTGCTTATCCATATACGCATATCCGCATTTCTCAAGGTAGTTAACATCGCGGACAATAAGCCGGCTGTTAGCACCTCCACGGACCCACCCCTCATCTGCAACCTCCTGGACAATGTGTAGTGGGTTCTGGACGTTGTAATCAAGGTGGGGTACAAGAGGTGTGAACACGTGGGGGATGCTGATACCGCTAAGAGTATTGCAACTACGACGGGCACTGGTATCTTCACCGGGGTTAAGCTGGCTTTCCAGAATCATATTACCGGGTCCACGGCCCATATAGGGAACTGTGAGGTAGGGTGGCGTGAATAACTGGTTGGGGCAACGGGGGAACTTACGGTTGGCGCCGATACGGAGTTTGGTGCTGTCATCAACGACACAAGGGGCGACTTCATAACCGTTACGGTAATACATCATAACATTATCAGTAGCGGCTTCTACTGTGCTGGGGATATTGCAGTCACAGTCATAGTGGTTGCTGGTCTGGTAAATCCCGGGGCTCATACTCTGACGGGTCTGGATATCTACGAAGCATTTATCGTCATGAGCCATGGCCTTGTAGTTGACGGCTAGACGCTTGTTACCACGGAGGTCAACACAGTTACGCTGGTCTTTAATGAGCTGGTTGGATTGGTCGAACACTAATCTATTTGTAGACATTATGTGATTTACTGGGTACTTTATTATATACTATTATTTTGTATTTGGCACTTATTTTATATTATACTATTGCACTATTATTTTACGCGCTAATTATCCACATTGCATCTAGCCTGGCTCTCGTCAGATTATCCCCTAAAAAGTAATTCTTAATTTTAATACCTGTAGTTTCCCAGAATCCGTAAACCCATATTCTATCCAAAGCATAATGAGCTCATTTGACTTTCATGCCATGCTAAAAGAAGCACCGAATACCACAGACAGCGCCAAGTCACCCATGTTACTGTCTGAATCTGCAAGTAAATTTCTAAACATGACTAACGTTAAACCATATTATCCAGAGGTAGTGTTATCAACTCACAGAGTTCGGGGTTCTAGCAAAGCAACGGGTAGTAAATATAAACTAGTCTCTATTAAATCAGTCCAGGAAGACAACCAGCAGATGGAACAAGTTCCGGTTACTGTTTCCGAGTCTTCTGGGGAATGGGAAGATGTTACTGATGATGAAGAGCCACTTATACCTGAGGTTGAAGCCATGGAGCCTGATGCAGAAACTGACCAGCCTGACAAACCAGATTCAGATGGGGAAATCGGGGGTGATAGGCTAGAAGAAGACAAGCGCTACGAAACAGTCGCCAACTTGCACGAATTATCATCTAGTCCCATTTCATCTGGTCAAGGAGATGAGGCAGACGAACTACTCGCATTTCTAAACCAGGATGAAGTAGATATATCTGATAATGGGTCACTACACGAAGAAACATTTTTTACAAGTAACATGTCAAAGGCGGACATTGATAAATTTGTGAAATCCATTCGACCGGTCACAGTAGAAGACGATATTGCCGGATGCTTTAGTATTCATGGGATTGTAGAAAAACGGGTTGTTGGAACTGAAAAGTCAGGATGGAAAACCGTTAAAACTACAGGGGTGTGTGAAACTAAACAATATGAGCAAGCGTTGTTTTGCAAAATGTCGCCTCTAATCGAGCCACTTAAAGTCATTAATGATACCATTTATCCTGACTATATGGAATTATCTGAATATCGGCTACCAGGTGACACGGCTAGACAGGTTGTTGAAAAGATTAACTCTATTAACAATAGCAGTCATGTAGAGGCTCTAGCCATGTATATGAACAGCCGGCTTACCGAACAAGGTAAATGCCCCGCATTCCCGTATTTCTATGGCTGTCTTAATGGAATTAGCAAAACTTATTATCATGATATAACCGATGAAATCGCTATGTATGCAGAGCAGGAATGGTTTGTTGATAAAGTCAATAGCGGGAAATTAGACTTATGTGTTGTCAAACTGGATGAACTGGGTGACGAAATAGCAACTAACCCTAAGTACAATATGGCAACTTCTAGCCCTACAAATAACATGCTGAAGCGCTGTATAGAAGAAACCCCCGAAACCAAAACAGATTTGCAGTCTCGGTTATTAGGTATTAACCGCCTGTCCGAACTGGGTGATGGGCTAGATGATGAACTCAATGACCTCGAAGGTGAAACCTTTGCAACCGAACATATGCATGATGAAGCTGAAGCACATGTTTCGCAGCCAAAACCAATAAACAGCGCAGCGGACTTACTACTAAACGCGCATATCCTTGATAAAGACGCAGATATTGATGACTTGGACTTAGCCGGCCTGGAACAATCCAATGTGTATGACAATAAGATATTCTATATGAAGATGACCGATTATCCGGTAAGTTACTGCTTTATGGAGAAGATGGGCACTACGTTGGATGCATTAATGCATGGCCCTGAGCCATTGGAAGAGACTGAATGGTTAAGTGTGTTATTCCAGGTTGCATTCGGGTTAGCCGCCGCTGGAAAATCGCATCAATTTGTGCATAACGACCTTCATTGTGCGAATATTATGTTTCAGAGTACTGCCGAAAATTACATATATTACTATATTAACGGTCACTACTACCGTGTGCCTACATTCCGCCGTATAGCCAAGATTATCGATTTTGCCCGTGCAACATTCAAGGTTAATGACCGTTGGATATTTAGTGATGTGTTCTTACAGGGTGGTGATGCTGCTGAACAATACACGTACCCTGATGCAAATGGTAAGATTAAGAAGACCAGAGATACTGTTATGCCCAATCCAAGTTTTGACCTTGTCCTGTTGTCTACTTCCATATTTAACGATATTGATGATAAGCACATTGCCCTGAAGAGCATGATTTATAACTGGTGCCAGTCAAGCGTGAAATACGCCGATAACATGCTGGAACGCCCGGTTGATTTCCAGTTGTATATTGATATTGCGAAGGAATGCAAGAATGCCAAGCCTAAGAATGTACTTAAAGATTCCCTATTTCAGCGTTTCCGTATTAAGAAATCCAAAATACCAGCTGGGAAATTTGTTTATGTTTATTAATGGTGGATAATATCCATGTAGAATAGTAAACAACAGAGACAAACCATATTGTATAGTACAGTAAAGTAAATGCCAGGAGGAGAAATACAAATAGCCGCACAAGGCGCACATGACATATACTTGACAGGGGACCCACAAATGAGTTTCTTTAAGGCGGTGTATAAGCGCTATACCTACTTTTCTATGCAGCTTATCCAATTAGATGATGACAACGCATCCAACAGTCTAAATAGTTATAACAATGAAATGACGCTGAAGTACAAAGTCCCGCGAAATGGTGACCTACTCCGTGAAATATATATCCAGTTCCAGTTGCCTAACGTGTATAGTGACGCAACGTCGCAGTTCCAGTGGATTCGGCGTATAGGAGAGTATATTGTGGACGAAGTCCGGTTAATCGGTGGTAATAATATCATATTTAGCAGGATACAACCGGAGTATATGCATATACATGCTGAGCTTACACGGCTAGACGGTCGCAAAGCTGAATACTATCGCGAAATCGGACATGTGCCACAGCTATATGACCCTGCGAATTCCGGATTGAATAACGGGATTTATCCGGCCAGACCTCTACCAGCTAATGGTGCGGATAATGGTGTTCCTAGCATTCCAGCCTGGACAGTGACTCTAGCCGTGCCGTTCTGGTTTTGCAATAACTCCGGGACTGCCCTACCACTCATAGCCATGCAACGGATGGATTTACGTATTGAGGTTGATTTGAAACCGCTTAATTACTGTTATACTGTTATTGATACAAATCCGACTAGCCCGACATTCCAGACCCGTGTCCGACCAACAACCTCGAATCAGTTCTTGTCAAATTTCTGTCCGGCATCTAGTGGAAACTCGCTGCCTAATAATAAGGTTGAGGTTTATGGTAATTATGTATTCTTGGACAGGGAAGAGCGTAAACGGTTTGCCCAGAGTGAGCAGAGCTACTTAATGCGTAAAATGCAGTATTATAAAAATGAGACCGGGAATATCTCAACAGGTAGTAACTTCAACGCTGATTTACGAGATATTAATTTACCCGTATCTCAGCTGTTCTTCATGGCTAGAAGGCAGGATGCGGAGGATACTAACCAATGGTCCAATTTTACATTATGGGACCCTGACCAGCTGAGCCCAATCCTCAATCCTGGTTACATAAGCGAGTATAACAATAATTATGTTATTGCCCCAGGTGATGCCGTGAACCAGGCGGTTATGTCACAGCCCGACCCTATTTCTAGTGTGGAATTGATACTTAATGCAGTTAGCCGATTTGACCGTACTGATATTGAGTTCTTTAAGGTTAATCGGATGACCTATAACCCAGCTGGTGGCTCCGCTACTGAACTGAACGGTGTTTATACGTATAGTTTCGCAGTGGACAATGAGAAATATCAGCCATCCGGGACATGTAATTTCAGTATGTATGGTAAAAAAGAATTAAGACTTGGGTTTAATGATGTACAGACTAATGCGCATAGGGCATCTACAGGGCAGCCATATGCACAGAATTATAGGGTTATTATGATTGCAGAGAGCGTGAATATCTTCCGTGTAATTGCTGGTCTGGTTGGTGAGGAATTCTCGAATTAACTTACGTAATTCTCGAATTGGGAATTCTCGAACTAGTAACCTAGTTCTCAAATTGGGAATTCTCCAACTAGGCAAGCTAGTTCTCAAATTAGACAAGCCAATTCTCGAATTAGACAAGCCAATTCTCGAATTAGACAAGCCAATTCTCGAATTAGATATACCTAGTTAAAATCTAAGCGGATATTAAATCAAAACAGGAAGCATAAGTAAATATACAACGGCTAGATGTCCGATATAGCAAAAGCCCTAAACTTACGAGAAAATGCCAAACGCGCAATTGGCCAATCCTACACAGCCACCGATCACCTTCCCAATTTCTTTAGTGTATTCATGAAGTTAGCCATTGTATTTGTAATCCTAGCCATTAACTTCTTGGCCCTAAGTGTCGCACTAAACTGCAATATTAACGCACCGGTACCAAGGAAGGTAGGTGCAGCGTTATTCGCATTCTTCTTCGGGTTCATCTACTTGACTCTTAACTACTACTCATATCGTGTGCTGACCCTGCGCAAGGTATGCCGGATGGATAAACAACGGTTGTTCCCATTTAGTATTTAGGTTTGTTATTTTTTGTCAGTTTATGCCATTTTTCAGTGTTTAACCGGTCTAGCCGTCCATTCGCCATTAAAATTGATTTTTATAAATTAAGTTAGGGAATAGCATGCTTTAGAAGACTCTTATCGATAAGGGGTCTAAAGTATTCTATTTGTCTATCCAATTCAACAAACACCAAACATGCCTAAGAATCTGACCGGAGGAAAGAAGGCCAAGAAGATGAAGAACGCTTCTAGCCGCCCATCACAGGTGGAGGATATGTCCTCCAAGAACATCATCAAGCCAGACGGCAGCGGAGCCCAGTACTTCGCTATCGTGGACAACTTTTTCGGAAAGACGGCTAACGTCGTCTACATTGACAAGGAGCGCGGCCTTACCAAGACTACTGCCATCATTCGTGGAGCAGTCATGAAGCGCTGCAAGAAGTTTGCTACAGGTGACGTGGTCATCATCTGTACAAGGGATTTCGAGACCAACAAGGAGAACGCAAAGGTGGACCTGGTCCACAAGTACTTCGACACCGACATCAAGGAACTCAGGAAGCGACGTGACCTGGACAGCAAGTTTCTCAACCTTCTCGACAGCTACATTGTGGCAACAGTCAAGGGAGAGACCAACATCCAGAAGGCATACGACGACTACGGAAACGACAACATCCGCTTCACCAACGAGGAGCGTGCAACGTTCGAGGAGGACGAGGATGAGGAACTCTTTGGCGGCAGCAAGCACGAGACCGAGAACCTGCTCAAGCAGGGAAACCGTGACATGCCCCCGAGTGACAGCGAGGACGAGGACGAGTAATCGATGGCATCAGCGAGAGCAACAAAAGTTTAAATAAGGACGAATAGCGAATAGCTTACGTCCCCAAAAAAACATGTAAATAAACAAAACAACAAAAAAAAGGCCAAACAGGCCAATTTTTTTTATGCATCAATAGTTAATATATGTCTACTAGCGGATATTCTCTATCTCCTATATAATCCTATCCAAAATAACGCCAGCACATATGTCTGACACACTATTACTAGATGCGATATACAATTCAGCAGGAGATATAACCAATATCCGGCATAGGATACCTGGGTATACAGGAAGTTATCCTAAATACACTCCTGTTCTAAAACCCAAGACAAACATCTTAACCACACTTAAACAATTTCGGGTACAACGGGATGAGTTCAGTGTGTTAAGTGATATTTTGTCGTTTATAACATCTGTTGGTAGAGACACCGCAAAGGACGAATATAGAACTTTTCAATTAACCGACCGTCAAGGTTCATTTACCAATAAATACCTAGTAACCGGATTGGGCTCATCTATTCAAATTACCAACCCAATAACTATCCATGTATCCCCTGGAACTATAACATTTTCAATCAATATTATACCACAAACCAAACTATCCTATATCCGGCACGAACTGGTTAATCCGCTACATACAATTAAACTATCGAGCAGCCTTATTAAAGACCGGAAAACCGATATTGACAAACTAGGTGACCTTATCGCTAATAAGGTTGATGAATCAATTAGTGTGTTAGACGGGCTTCTAGCCATTGGAAACTCTCCTCGGCTAGACCCTATAGATATCAGTACGTTTATAAGCTACATCAATGATTATATAATATCCGTAAATCAAGCATATTCCCAAGCAATCAAACCACATGTTGTATGGGCCCCGGGTTCTAAAACACCGGGTTTAGGGCCAGTAGGTATCGGCGGAACAATCTATATAAACACATGCTATATTAAGGTAATCCTGGATAACATATTCAAAAACATATTCGGGCATTTGGACAACAGAGTATTTGACAGAGAATTCCGCGATTTCACTGTAAAAATAGATTCTCCAGTGAGTACCCATGCCCCAACATACATGCATATTATAATTAGGAACTATATGCTTACTCCCTCGGCTAGACCGTCTAGTACATCTCCTTTTGTATTTAGTAAACTTTCAAGCACTAGTAAGTTACAAGATATATACCATCTAGACCCTTCTAGCCAAGCGAATAAAGCCCCAATTAACACAATAGTTAATAATCATGAAGATAATCATTCTGGAACAGGAATAAGGTTAATAGACGAACTATGCAAGAAAATGAATATCCAATGGCAAATTCATGAATCGGACGCCGACACCATGGCTAGAGACCCAGTAGTTAGCTTCATACTAAAGATACCTATTAGCAATTCAGTTTATCGAAAAACACGTCAGGTCCAGGCACCGGCACTAGTTGTCAGTGTCTAGCCAATCCAACCATCACTCGGTATAAATATATATGAAATAGTTAAATTAAACAGCTAAATTAAACAGCTAAGGCAATGAATAACTCAGAATCTGGCTCAGTTCATAGCCTGTATTTTTTACCACAAGCCCGTTTAAATAAAGGTCAGCGTAAATACTGCCATTGTTTAATGAAAGCTAGGCCCACTTTCCAAAAACGCGCTTATTTTATATGTAAAGGAATGAGCAACCGGACACAG
>JACCDO010102935.1_pt1 | contig 12523 bp, 3 predicted proteins | sample 7446101 | NCBI WGS metagenome assembly JACCDO01 (sample SAMN15323440, study PRJNA562643) | freshwater metagenome | isolation source: river surface water | place: USA:Blue River Watershed | collected 2017-08-16 | reverse complement strand
TAGCTGACGCTGCTGCGCACGGTGTCCGTGCCTTCGCCGGCGTTCTCGGTGACGGTGTCGCCCGCGTTGTCGACGACATAGGTGTCGTTGCCGGCACCGCCGGTCAGCGCGTCGGCCCCGGCGCCGCCGTCCAGCGTGTTGTTGGAGATGTTGCCGGTAAGGGTGTTGTCGAGTTCGTTGCCGGTGTCGTTGATGTCGACGGTGCCGGTGAGCACCAGGCGCTCGACGTTGGCGCTCCGCGCGCAGCTGACGCTGCTGCGCACGGTGTCCGTGCCCTGGCCGCTGAACTCGGTGACGGTGTCGCCGAGGTCGTCGACCACATAGACGTCGTCTCCTGCGCCACCGGCCAGCGTGTCGGCCCCGGCGCCACCGTCCAGCGTGTTGTTGCCGGCATTGCCGGTGATCTGGTTGGCCAACTCGTTGTCGGTGCCGTCGACGTTGGCACTGCCCGTGAGCAGCAGGTTCTCGATGTTGGGGCCCAGCGTGAACGAGACGCTGCTGCGCACGAGGTCCGTGCCTTCGCCGGCGGCCTCGGTGACGGTGTCGCCGCTGTTGTCGACGACGTAGATGTCGCTGCCGGCGCCGCCGGCCATCGCATCGCCCCCCGCGCCGCCGTCCAGCGTGTTGTTGCCGGCATTGCCGGTGATGACGTTGTCCTGCGCGTTGCCAGTGGCGTCGATGTTGGCCGAGCCGGTCAGTGTCAGGTTCTCGACGTTGGCGGGCAGCACCAGCGTGACGGAGGAGCGGATAGTGTCCGTGCCCTCGCCAGCGTTCTCGGTGACCACGTCGGCGGCGTTGTCGACGACGTAGATGTCATCGCCCGCGCCGCCGGCCATCTGGTCGGCGCTCGCGCCACCATCCAGCGTGTTGTTGCCGGCGTTGCCCGTCAGGCGGTTGGCGGCGGAGTTGCCGGTCGCGTTGATGTTGGCGCTGCCCGTCAGCGTCAGGTCTTCGATGTTTTCGCCGAGGCGGAAGCTCACGCTCGCGAACACCTGGTCGGCACCCTCGGCAACCGCCTCGGTGACGGTGTCGCCGGCGTTGTCGACGACATAGGTGTCGTCACCCGCGCCCCCGGCCATCTGGTCGGCGCCGGCCTTGCCATCCAGCACGTTGTTGCCGCTGTTGCCGGTGAGCTGGTTGTCCAGTTCGTTGCCGGTGGCGTTGATGTCGCCCGAGCCGGTGAGCACCAGGTTCTCGACGTTGGCGCCCAGCACATGGCTCAGCGACGAGCGCACGAGGTCCGTGCCCTCACCGGCGTTCTCGGTGACGGTGTCGCCGGCGTTGTCGACGACGTAGGTGTCGTCACCCGCGCCGCCGGCCATCTGGTCGGCGCCGGCCCGGCCGTCCAGCAGGTTGTTGCCGCCGTTGCCGGTGATGACGTTGGCCAGCGCGTTGCCGGTCGCGTCGATGTCGGCGCCGCCGGTCAGCGTGAGGTTCTCCAGGTTTGCGCCCAGCGTCCAGGAGACGCTGCTCCTCACCAGATCCGTGCCCTCGCCGGCCTGCTCGCTGACGCTGTCGCCGCTGTTGTCGACGACGTAGGTGTCGTCCCCCGCGCCGCCGGTCAGCACATCGGCGCCCGCGCCGCCGTCCAGCACGTTGTTGCCGCTGTTGCCGGTGATGACGTTGGCCAGCGCGTTGCCCGTGCCGTCGATGTCGGCGCTGCCCGTCAAGCTCAGCTGCTCGATGTTGGCGCCCAGCCGGAAGCTGACGCTGGACTGCACCAGGTCGATGCCCTCGCCCGCGTTCTCGGTCACCGTGTCGCCGGTGTTGTCGACGAGGTAGCTGTCGTTGCCGGCCCCGCCGGCCATCGCGTCGGCGCCCAGGCCGCCGTCGAGGACGTTGTTGCCGCTGTTGCCGGTGATGACGTTGTCCAGCGCATTGCCGGTGCCGCTCCAGTCGCCGGTGCCGGTCAGCACGAGGTTTTCCAGGTTGGCGCCCAGCGCGTAGCTGAAGCCGGCCCGCACCGTGTCCGTGCCTTCGCCGGCGTTCTCGGTGACGACGTCCGCCGCGTTGTCGACCACATAGGTGTCGTTGCCTGCGCCGCCGGCCATTCCGTCGGCCCCCAGCCCGCCATCCAGCAGGTTGTTGCCGCTGTTGCCGGTGAGGCTGTTGTCGAGATCGTTGCCGGTGCCGCTGATGGGCGCGGTGCCGGTGAGCACCAGGTTCTCGATGTTGGCCCCGAGCGTGAAGCTGACGCTGCTGCGCACGAGGTCGGTGCCGCCGCCGGCCGCCTCCGTCACCGTGTCGCCCGCGTCGTCGACGAGGTAGGTGTCGTCACCCGCACCGCCCAGCATGGCGTCGGCGCCCGCACCGCCGTCGATGAGGTTGGCGCCGCTGTTGCCGACGATGCGGTTGTCCAGCTCGTTGCCGGTGCCGCTGATGTTGGCCGTGCCGGTGAGTTGCAACTCCTCGACGTTGGCCGACAGCACGAAGCTCACGCTGCTCCGCACCGTGTCGTAGCCGGCGTTGGCGTCTTCGGCCACGGTGTCGCCGCTGTTGTCGACGACGTAGGTGTCGTCCCCGGCGCCGCCGGCCATCGTGTCCGCGCCGGCCTTGCCGTCGATGAGGTTGGCGCCCGCGTTGCCGGTGATGACGTTGTCGGCGGCGTTGCCCGTCGCGTCGATGTTGCCGCTGCCGGTCAGCAGCAGGTTCTCGAGGTTGTCGCCCAGCGTCCAGCTGATGGAGGCGCGCACGCTGTCCGTGCCTTCGTTGGCCAGTTCGCTGGTCTCGTCGGCGGCGTTGTCGACGACATAGATGTCGTCGCCCGCGCCACCGGCCATCTGGTCGGCCCCGGCGCGCCCGTCGAGCAGGTTGTTGCCGGCATTGCCCAGCAGGATGTTGTTCAACGCATTGCCGGTGCCATCGATGTTGGCGGTGCCGAGCAGCGTCAGGTTCTCGATGTTGGCGCCCAGCGTGAAGCCGACGCTGCTGCGCACGAGGTCCGTGCCTTCGCCGGCCGCCTCCGTGACGGTGTCGCCGAGGTTGTCGACGACATAGGTGTCGTCGCCGGCGCCGCCAGCCAGGGTGTCGGCACCGGCACCGCCGTCGATCAGGTTGCTGCCGGCGTTGCCGAGGATGACGTTGTCCAGCGCATTGCCCGTGCCGCTGATGCTGGCGCTGCCCGTGAGCGTCAGGTTCTCGACGTTGGCGCCCAGCGCATAGCTGATGGACGACCGCACGGTGTCCGTGCCCTCGCCGAAGTTCTCGGTGACGACGTCGCCACTGGACTCGACGACATAGGTGTCGTTGCCCGCGCCGCCGGCCATGCGGTCGCTGCCCAGCCCGCCGTCCAGCACGTTGTTGCCGGCGTTGCCGGTCAGCACGTTGTCCAGCGCGTTGCCCGTGCCGTCGATGTCGGCATTGCCGGTCAGCGTGCGGTTCTCGACGTTGGCGCTCAGCACATAGCTGGCCGACGCATTGACGCTGTCGGTGCCCTCGCCCGCCTCCTCGACGACGACGTCGGCGCTGTCGTCGACCGTGTAGCTGTCGTTGCCGGCGCCGCCGGTCAGCACGTTGACGCCGGCCGCACCGGTCAGCACGTCGTCGAAGGCCGAGCCGATGAGGTTCTCGACGCCGGAGAGCGTGTCGCCCTGGGCATCGCCGCCACTGCCGCGGCCGGTGGCGAGGTTGACGGTGACGGCGGCACCCGATGTGGCGTAGGTGGCCGTGTCGACGCCCGCGCCGCCGATCAGCGCATCCGCCCCCGCACCGCCGATCAGCAGGTCGTTGCCGGCGCCGCCGTCCAGCCGGTTGGCGGCGCTGGTGCCGATCAGCACGTCGTCAAAGCCGGAGCCGGTCAGGTTCTCGATGGCGTCGAAGCTGTCGCCGGCCGCGTCGCCGGTGTTCAGCGTCGTGTCGGCCAGGCTCACCGTCAAGCCGCTGGCGGCACCCGCGTAGCTGGCGGTGTCGCTGCCCGCGCCGCCCACCAGCACGTCGGCCCCCGCGCCGCCGATCAGCACGTCGTCGCCGGCACCGCCCACCAGCCGGTTGACGCCGGCATCGCCCTCCAGCGTGTCGTCGAAGGCAGAGCCCGTCAGGTTCTCCACGCCGGAGAAGCTGTCGCCGGCCGCGTCGCCCGCGTTGCCGGCCGCATTGACGAGGCTGGCCTTCACGCCGGCGGCCGAGCCCGCGTAGGTGGCCGTGTCGTTGCCAGCGCCGCCGATGAGCTGGTCCGCGCCCGCGCCGCCTTCCAACAGGTCGTCGCCGTTGCCGCCGTCCAGCCGGTTGTCGTTGGCGTCGCCCTTGAGCGAGTCGGCGAAATTGCTGCCGATGAGGTTCTCGATGCCGTCCAGCGTGTTGCCCTGGGCGTCGCCACCGCTGCCGGTGCCGGCGACGAGGTCCACCTGCACGGCGGCGGCGGACGCGGCATAACTCAGCGTGTCGTTGCCCAGGCCACCGTGGATGACGTCGGCGCCGCCCCGGCCCTCGATGAAGTCGTCGCCGTCGGCACCGCTGATCGTGTTCGCGTTGGCGTCGCCGACCAGCGTGTCGTTGTAGTTGGAGCCGGCCAGGTTCTCGATGCTGATGTAGCTGTCGCCCGCGGCCGCGCCGGTGTTCGTCGCCGGGTTCAAGAGGCTCGCGCCGACGCCGGCCGTGGCGCTGGCGTAGCTGGCCGTGTCGCTGCCGTCGCCACCGTCCAGCACGTCGGCGCCGTCGCCGCCGTCCAGCGTGTCGTCGCCCGCCCCGCCGATGAGCTTGTTGACGCCTGCCGTGCCGGTGAGCGCGTCGCCCTTTTCAGAGCCGATGAGGTTCTCGATGCCGGCCAGTTGGTCGCCTTCGGCGTCGCCGCCCTTGCCGACGCCGGTGGCCAGGTTGACGGTCACCCCCGCGCCCGACGCCGCATAGGTGGCCGTGTCGTTGCCGGCGCCGCCGGTCAGCTGATCCCCGCCGGAGCCGCCGTCCAGCAGGTCGTCACCGTCGCCGCCGTCCAGCGTGTCGTTGCCGGCCATGCCGACGAGGGTGTCGTTGCCGGCGTTGCCGATGAGCGTGTTGGCGCTGGCCTCGCCGGTGAGCTGATCGTCGCCGCTGCCGCCGCTCAGGTTCTCGATGGACTGGAAGGTGTCGCCCGTCGCATCGCCGCCGGTGACGACGCCGGTGGTCAGGTTGATCTGCAATGCCACGGTGGCGGTGCTGTAGTCGGCCGTGTCGGAGCCGTCGCTGCCGATCAGCGTGTCGGCGCCGGCACCGCCGATGAGCACGTCGTTGCCGCGCCCGCCGTCGAGCACGTTGGCGTTGGCGTCGCCCGCGAGGCGATCCGAGAAGCGCGAGCCGGTCAGGTTCTCGACGTTGACCAGCGTGTCGCCGGCCGCGTCGCCGCCGGTGCTGGGCGTGGCACCGCTCAGGTCCACCTTCACGCCTTCGTTGGAGTCCGCGTAGCTGGCCGTGTCGTTGCCGTCGCCGCCGTCGAGCTGGTCGGCGCCCGCGCCCCCGAACAGCGTATCGTCGCCCGCGCCGCCCTGCAGCGCGTCGTTGCCGGGGTTGCCGATCAGCACGTTGTCGAAGCCGTCGCCGATCAGCGTGTCGTCCAGCTCAGATCCGGCCAGGTTCTCGATGCCGGAGAAGGTGTCGCCCTTGGCCTCGCCGGTGTTCAAGGCTGCATTGGCCAGGCTGACGACGACACCGGCCTGCGCATCGATGTAGGTGGCCGTGTCGGTGCCATCGCCACCCGTGAGTGCATCGGCTCCGCCGCAGCCCTCGAGCTCGTCGTCACCCGCGCCGCCGTCGAGCCGGTTGTCGTTGGCGTCGCCGATCAGCAGGTCGGCCTGGGCGGAGCCGGTCAGGTTCTCGATGTCCTGCAGCCGGTCGCCGGTGGCGTCGCCACCGCTGCCCTGGCCGGTGCCGAGGCTGACATTCACGCCCGCCGCCGAACTGGCATAGCTGGCGGTGTCGTTGCCGGCACCACCTTGCAGCGCATCAGCCCCTCCGCGCCCTTCGAGCAGGTCGTCACCCGCGCCGCCCTGCAGCACGTTGGCCAGCGCGTCGCCACGCAGCGTGTCGTCATGCTCGGAGCCGACGACGTTCTCGATCTGCGTCAGCGTGTCGCCGTCGGCCTCGCCGCCCTTGCCGGTGCCTGCCGCGAGGTCGATGGTCACGCCCGTCGACGAGCCGCTGTAGACGGCCGTGTCGAGGCCCGCGCCGCCGACCAGCGTGTCGGCGCCGGCACGGCCTTCGAGCACGTCGTTGCCGGCACCGCCGTCCAGCCGGTTGGCGCCGTCGTCGCCGCGAAGCGTGTCGGCCCCGCCGCTGCCGCTGAGGTTCTCGATGCCGTCCAGCGTGTCCCCATCGGCGTCGCCGCCGCTGGCCGTGTGCGCCGCGAGGTCCACGTCCACGCCCGCCCCCGAGCCCTCGTAGCTGGCTGTGTCGCTGCCGGTACCGCCGATGAGCTGGTCAGCCCCTTCGCCGCCCACCAGCCAGTCGCTGCCGGCGCCGCCGTCGAGCTTGTCGTTGCCGGCGTTGCCGTACAGGCGGTCGGCACCGACGAGGCCCAGGATGGTGTCGTTGCCGGCGCCGCCGTCGATGAGGTCGCCAAGGCCATAGGCCGGGAACACGACACCGGCCTTGCCGCCGGCCTCGTAGCTCATGTCGGCCGCGCTCGTGACGTCCCGGACGATGGCTGGCAGCGTGAGCTTGCCCTCGAGCATGGCGCGGCCGACCTGGGCTGTTGCCGTGACGACGAGGTCGAACGTCGTGCCGCCCGCCGCGGCGCTGTCGGACGCCACGGCATAGCGGATCATGACGCTCAGGTGGGTCGACGAGCCGTCGGTGGCGACCACGAGCTCCCAGCCATTGGCGCCCTTGGTGGCGCCGACGACCTCGAAACCGTCCGGCAGGCCGCTGATGACGACCGACTTGACCAGCGGCGTGAGCTTGGACGACAGCGAGATGTCGAACTGGCGCGCCCAGCCCGAGCCCATGCCCTGGCCGCCGTCGCCGCTGATGGTGTCGTCGCCCGACGTGCCGTGGATGACCTCGGATGCGGCCTGCGCGGCGGCCGAAAAGTCCGTGGCGGACTCGGCCGAGCCCCCAGAGCCGGTGATGGTGGCACCCGCAGCCGTCGTGGCGACGTCCTGGCCGGTCACGTTGTGCATCTGCCCGGCCACGTTCAGCGTGATGGCGGCCGGCGGCGGTGGCGGCGTGCCGCCGCCCGACGACGAGGGCCGCGGCGCGACCTGGATGACCACCGAGAACGGCCGCGCCTCGTCGTGGTACTCGGCCTTGGCCACGCCCTCTCCGCCGCCGTTGCCGGAGGTGAGGCCGCTTTCTGCCGGCTTGGGCGGTGGCGGCAGCTCGCTGACGCTTTCGCGCGCCGTCGGCGCGGGCGCATCGTCGACGGTGGTGTTCTTCTCGATGGTGCGCAGCAGCGTGTCGGTGATGTTGACCGGCCCGGCCTGCGTGATCAGCGTGGCGGCCTCGGTGGCGCCGTCCTGGAACTGCAGCTTGAAGTCGGGCTCCGCCAGCGCACGCAGCGCGGCCCCCTGCAGCACATGCTGCGTGCCGTCGGCCATCATCAGCACCAGGTCCACGCCGGCGACCTGCACCTTGGCGACGCTGGCACGCGACAGCGCCAGCTTGATGGCGGCGTCCCCGGAAGGGGCGTGGATGACGACTTTGCCCGCAGCGTTGTCCATCAGGTGCTCCGTACTTCTTCTTCGGCCCTGGCGTCCGCACAGGGGATGCCCACGCTGCGCAGCAACTGCGCGTCGGCGCTGGTGGCGGCCTCATCGGCCAGCACGCGCAGCTGTTCGGACGCCCCCAGCTCGGCCATCAGCTGCAGCAGCCGGCGCTTGCCGGCACTGCCGTCGCCGGCCAGGCCGGTGCTCAGCGAGGGCCCGAGGCGCAGATAACCCACGCCCAGGCGGCGCAGCAGCGCCAGGTCTTCGGGCGGCGAGACGATGCGGCGGATGCCGATACGAACGCCATGCCGCTGCAGCATGGCCGTCAGCGGCCCGAGCACGGCCACGACGTGGCGCTCGCCCTCGATGTCGAACTCCACCGACAAGCGCTGCGCCAGCGTGCCGACCGCCGTGAGCGCCTCGTCGAGCCGGCCGACGAAGGTGGGCCGCTCGGCCGAGCGGGGCGACACGCGGATGGCCAGTTTCTCGAACGTCTCGGCATGGCCGGCGATGCGCGCCAGCGCGAGCTCGGCCACGCGCAGGTCGATGTCGGCGATGCGGGCCGTGCGCAACGCAGCGGGCAACACCTCGTCGGCGCCGAAGCGGCGGCCGTCGGCGTTTTCCAGCCGTACCTGCGCGAGCTGCTGCGTGACCGTGCCGTCGAGCGCCTTGACGGGCGCCAGGTCGAGTTCGACACGGCCGGTCAGCAGCGCCTCGTCGATGAGGCTGCGCCACTGCGCCAGCGAGACGGTCGGGCCCGAGCGCGTGGCGCGCACCATCTGCCAGGCCGTGTCGCCGCCCTCGCCGGCCTGCAGCCCGCGGTCGACGCGCGACATGACGGCGCCGATGGTCTCGCCACTGCTGACGACGCTGGCCGCCAGCCAGCCCACGCGGGGCCGGTCGGTCAGCTCGCGCTGCTTGAGGCCGTGCAGCGCCTCCGCCAGCTCACGCGTCCAGGTGTCGAGCGCATCGGCCTGCACGCGCGGCACGAGCACGGCGAAGTCCGCGCCGTTGAGCCGCGCCACCATGCCGCCGCTGGCATCCAGCCGCAAGGCCCGCGTGCGCAGCAATGTCGCCACCTGCTTGAGCAGTTCGTCGGCCCGCTCGCGCCCGGCGCGCTGGTTGAGGCCGGCGAGGTCGTCCACGCGCAGCAGCACGACGCCGCCCACGGCCGTCTCGTCCGGGTCGTGCAGCACGACGGCCAGGCGGTCCATGAACTGCGCGCGCGCCGCCAGCCCGGTCACCGGGTCCACCGAGATCTCGGCGTGCAGCTCGCCCAGCCGGTGGTCGCGGTCGTCCAGCTGCGCCTTGATGCGGGTCAGCGCCACGTTGATGGCGCGCGTCATCGGCGCCCATTCCACCGGGCCGGCCTGCGCGCGCTCGGCAATGCGCCCCAGGCCGGCGGCGTCGAGCTGGGCCATCAGCGGCTCGCCGCCGCGCCGCCACCAGCGCAGCACGAGCGCCAGCCCGCCCAGCGTGCCCAGCAGCGCCACGCCGTGCAGCACCAGCACCCAGCCGAACTGGCGCGGCGTCAACAGCCCATGCAGCAGCCACAGCGTTACCAGCGCGGCCAGCACGAAGCCGGCCACCACCACCCCGGCGGCTCGCCGCGTGGCGCTGCCCATGTTCACGCTTCACCCCCCGCGGCCAATTGCTCGTATTGCGGCCCGAAGCGCTCGTCGAGCTTCTCCGCCACCAGCGAGGCCGCCGTGACCAGGCCGACGTCGAGCTTGTGCAGCGCGCGCTGCGCGTTGTCGCCGGCCTCGATGGACGCCGCCACCTGCGTGGCCAGCGCCAGCACCGGGGCCAGCGTGCCGGGGGCGATGTCGCTGTCGAGGTGATGGGCCACCGCATCGACGATGACCGACGGAAAGCCCAGCTCGTCCAGCCAGGCGGCGCTGACCTGGGCGTGGTCCAGCCCGCAGGCCTCGCGCTCGACGGCGGCGAGCTCCTTGCCGCGCGCCGACCGGGCCCCCGCCAGCACGGCCGGCAGCGTGTCGGCGAAGGCCTGGCAGAGGATGAGATGGCCGACGTTGTGCAGCAGGCCGGCGAGGAAGGCGGCCTCGGCGTCGCCGCCGGCCAGGCGTGTCAGGCTGCGCGCCGCCTTGGCGGTGATCGTGGCATCCAGCCAGAACTGCCGCAGGTTCACGCCCGCCACCGCGACGAACACGGCCTCCAGCCCGCCGCTGATGACCAGGGTTCGCAGCGTGTTCGTGCCGATGATGGCCACGGCGTCTTGCAGGCTGGCCAGGCTGCGCCGCCCGCAGTAGTAAGGCGAGTTGGCGATGCGCAGCGTGCGCGCCGCGAGCTGGGGCTCCTGCTCCAGCTCGTCCACCAGGTCGACGACGGAGGCCGCCGGGTCGCGCAGCTGGCTGATGAGCCGGCGCACCACGCGCGGCACCGAGGGCAGCTGCAGCTGGCAGCCGGCTGCCGCCCGCACGCCGTCCATGATCGACGCCGGCGTGCTCATGCGAGCGGCCCCTTGTCGTCGGACAGCGCGTCGCGCAGCTGGTCTTTCTCGAGGTTCCACAACGTGGAGTCCATGCGCTTGACCAGCGCGGCCTGCTGCAGCACCTCGTCCTTGAGGTCCCGGTTGGCGGCGGTCAGCGTCGTGATCTCGCGCTCCAGCTTCTCCACGCGGTTCAGCGCCAGCCGCACGTCGCCGACCAGCGCCTCCTGCGCCGGCAGGAAGTCCAGCATGCGGGCCACTTTCTCGTTGGACGCCCCGCTCTCCTGCAGCATGCCTTCGGCCGCATGCGCCAGGCGGGACATCGCCGGCACCACGTCGCCCACGCCGCCGACCGTGGCGGTCGTGCGCTCCAGCACGGCCTCCTGGCTGGCCAGGCGCACGCTGAGCTGGGCCGCCGCACCCGCCATCTGCGCCACCTGCGGCACCAGCTGGTCCAGCCGCGCGACGACATCGGCCAGCCCGGCCGACGACGCGCGGTGCTGCTCCAGGATGTCGGCCAGCAAGGTGGCCAGGAAGCGCTCGGAAATCTCGACGTTCTCGTTGACGCTGCTCTTCTCGGCCAGCGACAGCACCTGGCCGCGCACCGAGTCGACGAGGTCGCCCGCCGCCTTGCGCACGGCCACCATCTGGAAGCCCAGCACGATGGAGCCCACCAGGCCGAACATGGACGCCGAGAAAGCCGTGCCCATCGCCGACAGCGGCTTTTGCAGCCCGCCGACGATCTTGGCGAATTCGCCCTCCATGTCGGAGCCGCCGCCCGCGCTCTTGGCGATGGTGGCGATCAGGCCGGAGGTCTCGACCAGCGTCTCCAGCAGGCCGACGAAGGTGCCCAGCAGCCCCAGGCCCACCATCAGCCCGACGAGGAACTGGCTCAGCTCCTGGCGCTTGTTCAGGTATTGCTCCAGCGCCTCGATCTCGGGCTCCATCGCGGAGCTGTGGATGTAGACCTGGTGGCCCAGGCCGAGCTTCTGCAGGCGGTCGAGCATGCCGGTGACGAAGGCGCGCGGGCCGAGCCGCGGGTGCTGCTCGCCGCTGGCATCGCCCTCGCGCAGCCAGCGCATGCCGGCGCGGAACACGCGGTCCTCGCCGAACATCTCGATCAGATGGCCCACCATGGTCCACATGCCCCAGCACAGCACGGCAATGATGATGCCGTTGAGCAGGGGGTTGGACATGATCGCGAACGACACGAAATGCCACATCGACGCCGCGCCGCCCAGCATGGCCAGCAGCGGCAGCGCGACGAACAGGATGTGCCGCTTGCCCATGCCGTGCTCGTGCAGCGAGTGCGAGGCACGATGGGGCAGCGGCTCGTGCACGGGGGCGGTGGCGATATCGCTCATGACGCTGATCTCGGTTCGGTTGAGAGCGCTCGGTGCAAGGCCCGGCACTGCGCAAGGTGCGGCTTCATTTGCGGTCCCGGAGTGCGCCGTCGGCCAGCCCGCGGATGGGCGACAGCAGGTATTGCAGGACGGTGCGGCGGCCGGTGACGACATCGGCGCTGACGCTCATGCCGGGCCCCAGCGGCTGGCCGAAGCGGCGGGCGCTGGCCGGGTCCACCGTCGCGACGACGCGGAAGTAACGCTCGCCGCGCTCGTCGACGAGGCTGTCGGCGCTGATCTCGCTGACCCGGGCTTCCAGCGTGCCGTAGCTGGTGTAGTCGAACGCCGCCACCTTGACGCGCGTGGGCAGCCCGACGCGCAGCGTGCCGCGCTCGGCGGGCGACGCGCGGGTCTCGACGACGAGGGCGTCGTCCAGCGGTGTCAGCTCCAGCAGCGTCTCGCCGGGCTTGACGACGCCGCCCACGGTGTTGCTGGCGAGCTTGTTGACGACCCCGGCCACCGGCGCCGTCAGCACGGTGCGGCGCACGCGATCGTTCTCGGTCTTGATGTCTTCCTCCAGCCGGCGCAGCTCCACGCGCGCATCGCTCAGTGAGGTGCGGGCCTCGCTGCGGAACTGCGCGACCGTCTCGGCCTGGCGCGCGGCCAGCTCGGCAGCGGCGGCGGCGATGCGGGGCAGCGACGCCTCGCTCTCGGCGATCTGCGTCGTCAGGCGCTCCACGCGGCCGCGCGCATCCAGCAGCTCGCTTTGCGAGCCGGCATTGCGCGCCACCATGTTCTGCACCAGCGCCAGCTGCGAGCGGGCCACATCCAGCTCCGCGCGCAGGCCCTTGCCGCGTGCTGCCGCTTCGGCCGCCTCCTGGCGGCGCTGCGTGGCCTGCTCCTCCAGCACCCGCGTGGTCTGTGCGAGCTTGGCGGCGCGTGCCGCGAAGGACTCGGCCTCCGCGCGCACGGCCGGATCCGCGGGCGGCGCGCCAGCGGGCGGCACGAAGCGCGACGCCCCGCTGGCCTCGGCCTCCAGCCGGGCCACGCGAGCGGCCATGCCCGAGAGCCGCGCCCCCTTCTCGGCGCGGGATGAGCTGGCCTGCAGGTCCGACACC
>JACCDO010546788.1_pt1 | contig 12524 bp, 9 predicted proteins | sample 7446101 | NCBI WGS metagenome assembly JACCDO01 (sample SAMN15323440, study PRJNA562643) | freshwater metagenome | isolation source: river surface water | place: USA:Blue River Watershed | collected 2017-08-16 | reverse complement strand
CCTACTATGTGGGTAACCACATACTGCACACGCAGCATGATTGGGGATGCAGTGCTCTTATATCATAATAGATATGCAAGTGAGGCAAAGATAGCGGGATCAAAACCCGCCGTGTGCAATTATTTTCCCTACATGTCTGACACGTAGAGAAAATCGTTAATATAACGATACGCAATTATAAGTGAAATGCTTTCTTAAACCCCCTGCCGGCTTTTTTGCCGGCATCTTTCATTGCATTGCCGACATCCTTCCCTGTCTTCTCAATCGCATGACCAGCATCTTTGCCTACGTGCTCAATAGCCTTCCCTGCACCCGCGACCAAAACCGCATCATTCACTACCTGACCGACATTTACAGATGCCGAAACATCCACATCCAGTCCAACAAGAGCAGCCACATCACCACTGACACCAACCGTGACAACACCCTTGGAATAGGTTGCCTCTCCACCGCCACCGATAGCAAATTGCTCGCCGATGCTCACACCAGCGCCCACACTTTCTGACACGTAGCGATTGCTGACGGTCGCAGAAGCATCCACACCAACGGATGTACCAATGGATGCCTCTCCGCTCAAAGCAACACCGCCGGTACCCGCCTTGATCTCCGCCTCTGCGAATGCACCATCTTTCACTGTGACGGACCCTCCAACACCCGCACCAAAGCCGGTTGTCTCATCAGACGCAAAAGCAGATCCACCTACAGTGGCCATAGTGCCATCCGCAACTGAGCCCGCCACCTCCAAGCCGGATTTGTCGGCCTTGATAGAACCTTCCACGAAAAGACCACTCTGCGCAGACGCCTCAACAGATCCACCGACTGTCACAGTCCCCACTGTACTAGAACCACCTACAGAAGCCTCAATGGCCACGCCTGCTTCTACCGACCCTGATGCTTCCATCTTCTAAAGCCCAACAGCAGAATTTATCAAAGAATAATATGGCACAGCCAAAGGCAGTGACTTTCAAAACGCCACAAGACAACATCCAGCTCATTATCCATGGCCAAGGCGTGGTACAGTTCAACGCAGCCGACGACAATACACTCATATTCTCCGATGAGCAAGGACAAAACGGAATTCGCATCCGTATCAAAGAAGACCAGGTGGAAGTTCGTCGCCTGCCCTCACTCGAACCCTTAATAGACTCAAAGAACACAAAAGGTCTCACGCTGGGTGCCACATATTGGTTCAGTCTCGACTCGCAGAATCAACGTCTCCAGGCTGGCCTCGGCGAAGCGCGTATTGAAACCGCAATCTATACATTCCAGCTCACCCACGCCGATAAGCAGTTCCTGGAATCTATTACACATCTACAAGTCCAAAACGCACAGGTCTTCCGCCTCCTCCGCGACCCAATTACACGCCGCGTGCCCATGATAATCCGGCCAACTGATGATCTCTCTATGGACGACATTGCCGGCGGCATGATTGTGGCCAAATCGCATCTAACCCCTACTGGTCAGAAGCTCTTCAATTGTGTCAGCGGCCGCCGCTTTGTGCTTGACGACCCAGACTTCCCCGATTTCTCCAAGGCAATTGAGCAGTCCATCGCAGATCCAAATGGTTGGTGCTACAAGAAACTAAAAGATAAAAGCCGAGAGTTTGACAAAGACCACCCGAATGAAAAGGAAACCTATCTGCGAATCACTATCGGCGAGAATAATGGTGAATCACCTGGGATTCCGTACGTGATGGAAATCTGGCCCCCAGGGCACTTTTCGCCAGTCCATAATCACGGCGGAGCAAATGCTATTATCAGAGTACTACACGGTGAAATTAACGTTTCACTGTATCCCTACTTGTCAGCTTTCACAGAGCCATTTGGAACGGCGGATTTTAAGAAGGATGATATTACATGGATGAGCCCTAACCTTAATCAGATTCATAAACTGGAGAACAAGAAAACAGAGACTTGTGTGACTATCCAGTGCTACTTGTACGGTGACGAAGACAAGGCACATTATGATTACTTTGATTACTTAGACGCCCAGGGTCGTAAGCAGCAGTATGAGCCAGATTCTGATATGGATTTTGTTGATTTTAAGGCTCTGATGAAGAGAGAATGGGCCGCAAAGCCGAAGGTAAAGAAGAGTTTTCTAAGCAAATTAAAATGTAGCGGTTAGATGCTCATAAAATGTCCCTTGAGTCGCCTCGCAAGAGGTGCTAAATCATCTTGAACATATACTGGTCTCTGCCTCGGAGGCCAGCATTTAGGATATTTAGGCAGTTCCTTAACTGTGGTCATTATAGATTGGGTGGTAAAACCAAGAAACTCATGCGCACCAATGAATTTCTTCAGCACCGACTCGTAGAGGTTCCAATATGCCTTCTCAAGCAGAGGAATGTAATTTTCCTTAATGTCGTAAGGCGCAATTGACAGTCCTGTCAAGGCCGCTGATCGCACAGCTTCACCACCAATACTCGCAGGCAACCGCACATTGGCCATACAATCATCCATGAAGACAACTCCACGGAGATCAGCAGAGGGTCTTCTTTGAAGCTCATCAAACACCACAGATAGCTTCTTTCCCCCGAGGTTGCCATCAGAACGTCGCAGAGCTCTCATATGTGTCTCTCGAACAATCCGACGATCAAAGAATGGTTCCACTTTCTTCCCGCCCGAAACAAAGAAGCCAAACATATAATCAATGAGAACAGGTACTGAGATGAATTGCCCGACAGCATCATAAAGTGCTTCTTGCGACCGCAGCGGAGCTTCACTTTGGTAAGTGTACATGACCACCGAATCCACACGATCCTTTTCACGCAATGCCTTTAGAGCAATAAGAAGATCACGTAATCCGGGACGGAATAGTTGACCTTCCAAGCAGAAAAGCACCAGAGCAGGCACCAGATCACGCAGACGGATGCCGGCTTCGTGAAGACCCACTTCGTGCGCATTCAAGAGGTCCAGCAGATGAAACAATGGTCCATAGCTACCAGTCGTCTCATCGTTATCCAGCACGACGATCCGCGGACCTTCTGCTGACTTCCTACGTGTCTTCTTTTTAGTGGCAACTACAACCATCCCGTTATTTTCTCATACGATAATAAATGTCGTCAAATCGTCCCTTGGCAATTCGAAAACGATATGGACCGGCTCCGCCTAAGAAGCAGGAGGCGACCACTTCTGTGCCATTGCTTAGTCAAGTACAAGCAGAAATGCCAAAGCCACCGCGTTGGAGTGCGCTCGAACCCGACTACTCCCTACCTGTCAGTATTCGGAACGGCGAACCAGTTGGTCGCTTTACAAACATCAATAAAATCCGCCGAACGCGTAATAAATCAAACATACGACAGGTAAAAAAAACGCGAGTTGATACATTGGAATTTCTATTGGGAAAAGCACTTTCAGCAATTAATGATTTCAATTCAAAATATCGTAAGCCCGAGATTACTAGTCTCAGTATAGATCAGTTTTTACCTATTATCGGTCAGGTCCAAGATAAATATAATAAGGCTATGTTGGAACTGGAAGATTATCAGCGGGTGAATGCGCCAATTTTGGCTCAAGCGGCGGCTGCTGCTCAGAGTGATAGGCACCAACTACCGCTTTATCAAGAATTAGTAAGACAATACAACGCATTTGTCATGCCACGTAATGAATATGCGGATGATCTATTTGAATTGAATGAAGATTTATCAATTTTGTATGAAGATATCCCAAAGCTAATGCACAATCTGAACTCAATCCGACGTTTAGAGCAGAATATTGCTGAGCCGGTCGTCATATCACAAGCTGCCGCTGCCGCGCCTGAACAAACTGAATTTCCGCCACCTTCACCTTCTAATAGTCTGATTTTTGGCAGCCTTGAAGGTGGTGGACGCCGCAAAAGAAAAACTCGCCGCTCTAAGTAAGATGTCTCTGCCACCGGTACGAAATGTTAGAACCGAATTTATTGATAAATTCGGCAAAAACATGTCACTTAGAGAAAATGTCAAACAAAAATTTATTGCGAAGCGTCAAGAACAACAATATATTTCTGAAAACTATGAAGGATCGCCTTCAAAATTTCTCCCAGTAAAGATGGTTGATGCTGTAATTGATGAACGTAACATTCGGCAAATAGTAGAATTGCTTATACACGCACGTGCATTATATAAAGCGATTATACAAGGCGCATATGAACGTTTGGATATATTTTTTCAGACATTTTTACTACAAAACTTTAATTACAATATTATAGCTGAGCAGAAGCAGAAATTCTCATCAAATAAGAGAAAATACGAACATTACAAACGATGGAAACAAGATCAAAACACTCTTCGTTCAATCATACCATATGGGCATCTACTTCCTAACCCTGAGCCGCATTTTAATTTTAATGAAGAAGGGCATGCTGTTCAAAGTCAATATAATATGAACTATAATGATCCACCCCGAATTCAACCTAATTATGAAAGGCTCGGTCCTACAGGATATTATAATCAAAATGTTAATTCTGTTTTCAAGACACCATTTCAAGCAGCGCAGCTACGATGGGTACAGCAAGCTCTTCGTGAGATGATTGCTGTAAAAGATCCAGCACTATTTTTTAATATTGATTTGTTTGTTGATGTTGATTTTTTTGTAGAATTGCTTGGAGATGAAGCTATTGAATTTATGATTTACATTCGTAATAGTCTTAATCATATACTTGTTATGATAGAAAAACTTGAAAGGGCAAAGGTTGAACTTATAAATTTTGCCATTCGTACTGGTCAAGTAGATCAATTTGATGCGCTTATTAACTTACGAGAAAGAAATATAAAAGCAATTGCTGAAAAATATAATATTGAGCCGAATGCTGTTCAAATAGAGAAGCTTGTTGAATTGACGCAGAGTCCAAATAGTACAGAGGCAAATATTGCTGAGCTGCGTGCCTTTATTCAGCCTAATAAACTCCCAAAGATTCGGCAAAATCTGAATAGGCTGCGGGGCCTAAAGCAAAACGCCGCCACGCGAAAGGCAGGTGGCCGTCGCAGCAGACGTCAAACCGCGCGCAAGTAATACCTACTTGTCAGGCTATAAATTATTTATATTTAAAATATAAATGATTTATAATTTATATAATAAAATTATTTAGTTTTTCTTGTTTTATTATTACTTTTTCTTTTACTCATTGTTGTATTCCTATTATATATTTTCATTAACTTTGATAAAATTGGTGAATCACGTGTCCAATGACTAAATTTTATTTGATAAATTCCAAGTGATTTTAATTTTTTTATAAATGCTTCTTTTGATATCTTTTTATTTATAATATCTTGTAGGCTTTTTTCAAGATATGTATTATGAAAGGAGATTCTATCATCTGTTGTATTTGCCCATTTTATTAAACGATTATATGATAATGACATTAAATAAATTACTTCATTATTTTTAGAATTAGTAATAACAATATTTTCACATGCATTTATATCATAATCTGTAAAACATAAGTCTTTAGTGAAAGGACTGTTATTAGCTAATTTTCCAATTCCAGAATCTTCTCCTTTAATTGAGGCATGTGTTTTCTTTATATATTTTACAAGTGATTTATACATTTGAATATAACATAAAATATATCCGCAATGCCATAAGTTATCATATAATTTAGTAATAAAACTCTTATCAGTTACTTTATTATTATTAAATAGTGTTGTTAAATTATAATCCATATAATTAATATCAAATATTTCACGTGCTAGTCTAGACATATTTTTATTAATTTCAAAACAAACTTCTTCTTTACTTTTTATAATAGGCAAGGTATTTTTCCAAAACTTCATAGTTTCATTATAACAGTCAGTCATAATGTAATGATTAGGAGCAGATGCTATAAAAAAACTTTCAGGAATAAATGGATATTTTTCATATTTTTTATTTAATTTTATATATTTGCTTTGAATATCCTTAAACTTACGCAAAATTTCTCTCCAACTTACACTATCCATCATATGACCAAGGGAATTAAATATTATTTGTTCAACCATAAACGATGGTGTAATATATCCGATAAATGAAGATTTTGGTTGATTTTCTAAATATACATCCAAAGAACAAATTAACAAAGTACTATAATCAAGCCAAAATCCACCAAACTTCTTTAAGAAAAAGAATCGCAGGGCTTCAGATTTAGTTGCTGGAATAACATAAGGAGAGTTGATAAGTTCAACCAATAATTTGTCTTCTAATATGTAATTAATTAAATCATCCCATTTTTCAATTAAATTGACTTCCCATGTTTTATGGAGATCCACTATCCTTTTTTTGTAGAAGGCAATTCTTTTATCTATTTTACCATCTGCCTTGTCATTAAAATTTAACCAAACTGCCCATATTTTTTTAGGGATGGTCATTACTAATTAAATCATATTTTATATACTGCGCAAATATACACTTGCTTGCGCGCCAGCAGCCCGTGGCAGCATAACTTCCAGCTTCTTGTCAAACGCCTCAAACGCAATTTTCCCAGTAAAAGAATACTCGGGATCACGGATCCACTTATTGAAAAGCTCGCGTAGCTCGGCTAAGTGGTAGTGGTCAGCAGGTATCCCATACTCCACCAGTTGAGTAATGAGATTGATACTCTCACGAACCCTCTCTGTCGTCGCTTTAAAGGCCTTCGTTTTCTTCTTTGCGTCACCATCTTGTTTAGCCATCTAATTGCTAAACAAAATGATTCTTTACATTCACCTACTTGTCAGTAACTAGTGAGTAGAATTGCTGTACAGCGTTGGGTAGCAATAATCCGCATTTGAGCATCCAGCATTGGAAAAATAGGTAACCCCCACGCGCACAGCAGCACGATCAGCAAAAGTCTCAAAGCGCTTGCCGGCGTAGTACGCGGGCTTCCCCACCGAGGAAGAATTTGAGGAGGCAATCGCGTTGCTATTGAAATTAACATAGACCGGAGCAGCATTCTTGCGCCGTAAATAGTCGCTGAAATCCATCTAATAACCTACACGAAAAGACAAACCAAACCTAAACACCCTACTTGTCAGGAAAGTAGATGTGCGGCATTTGGTGCCTTTTTCGTGATGGGGCGCACCAAGTTGCTTCTATTTACACCTCAAAGCTCCTCCGCCGCGGACCTGAGCAACTCGAAGTTTTCCGTAGCCAAACCGTCGATGACCATATCCCTTTTGCCTTTGGCTTCACTCGCCTAGCGATCAACGGACTAAATCCCAAGGGAATGCAGCCATTCCACCTGGATACGCCTGAAGGCCGCATTACATGGATGGTCAATGGGGAGATTTATAACTATCAGGAACTCGCCGACGAGCACCACCTCGATTTGAAGACTGGTGCGGACTGTGAAGTTATCGGGCATCTCTACCGCAAGTTCATCGGCCATGAGAATGGCCTGGAGACCATGTTTCGCGCACTTGACGGTGTTTTTGCCGTGGCTATCTGGGACGAGAAGCGGCAACTGTTGGTGTTGGGCCGTGATCCATATGGTGTGCGGCCTCTTTACACGTCGCAAGGCCAAGGCTTCACAGCGGCATCCGAGCTGAAAGCACTCGCACCCATTGAAGGCGCACAGCCAAAACCATTTCCACCAGGCCACTATGGAATTCTGTCATTCAACCGACCCAATCACACTCTACAAGTCTTTCCCTACCACACGACGCCATGGCTGAAGAATCCCACATACAACGATTACGAAGCAGCTAGGGCAGCCATTTATAATGCGCTGCTTGCAGCGGTAAAAAAGCGTGTCCATTGTACGGAAAGGCCAATTGGCGCACTCCTCTCAGGCGGCATTGACTCTAGCCTAATTGCTGCGCTTGTTCAACAGGTTCTGAAAGAGGAAGGCAAACCACCTCTAAAGACATTTTCAATCGGATTTGAAGGTTCGGAGGACTTGAGACACGCCAGGATGGTCGCCAACCATATTAAGTCAGACCATTATGAGATTGTCGCAACGCCTGATGATTTCTTCGCCGCGATCCCTGAGGTCATTGAGGCAATTGAGAGCTATGATTTAACGACCGTGCGCGCATCAGTCGGTAACTATCTCGTCAGCAAATTCATCTCCCAAAAGACGGATTGTAAGGTGATTTTCAACGGGGACGGCTCGGACGAGATCTTTGGCTCCTACTTGTACTTTTACCGCGCGCCTACTGATACAGAGTACGAGGCAGAGGTAACGCGACTCTTGAAGGATATTCACATGTATGATGTGTTGCGTTCTGATCGCAGTATCAGCAGCAACGGGCTGGAAGCGCGCACGCCGTTCTTGGATCGGCAGTTTGTCGCCGTCGCGCGCTCGGTGCCGACGCAGCATTTGCGACCAATCAAAGGCCAGAGGGCCGAGAAGCAGTTGCTGCGCGATGCTTTTGATTGGCTCTTTGTTCTCCCTGATGCGGTTCTCTGGCGACGCAAAGAGGCCTTTTCCGATGGCGTTAGCAATAAGGAAAAGTCGTGGTCACAAGAAATTAAAGAGCGTGTTGAAAGCCGTGTGCCGGCTGACTGGCAGAGCTACGGGGATACCAAAGAGCAGGCATATTATAGACTGTTATTTGATAAGACAGCGGCAAAAAGGGCGCTTGGCGACCAACCAAACCCTAATTGTCAGTACCGATGGTTGCCGCGCTGGTCAGGTGAGACGACGGATCCAAGTGCGCGCACTCTTAGTTTATACTAAAGATCGTGGCGAGTGCGCATGGTAGAACGTGTTAGATTGCGCTTAGAGAGCTTTTTTGGCTCTTTACGGGCTTTTTTAGATTTATGCTTGTGAGGTTGTTTTCTCCTACGTGTTAGGAACCCATTCTTTGCATGGTTCCCTGAGCGCACGGGAAGCTGCGTTTTCCTACGTATCTTTCGTCCTTTGCCACCGAGTGTATTTTCCATAAAAGTTAATTCTGGTTGAGCTGGCTTTAATATATTATTTTGTTTAAAAGAAAGCCTTCTTGCCAAAGGGCCTAGTCTAACTCTAGCGGACCCTCTAAAAGAAGTATGATTCACACCCTCACCATTTTTTTCAGGAGTGCTTTGTTCTGAAACTATTTGAAATGTTTTAGCAGTACCTTGACCTGAAGAAGGTGTAAGCCTTCCGCTAGTTGATGGTGTAGCTGTGCCAGCATCTGCCGCCGATAATGCTGTTTGGTTCAAAAAACTACCTTCTTGGCCTGAATATTCTGTTCCAGCTGATACAACTGACTCACGTCTTGTTCTACTACCAGTAATTGTTGAATTACTTAATTTGCCTGAGGCTCCTGAGCCTCTCCTCAAAGAAGCAGGTGTGAAATTACCATAGGAAAAACCTGGAAACTTTGTCTGAACAAACAAAGGGGTGCCAGCAGCAATCGCAGCTTCGCCTCTAAATGTTTGATCAAGATTGGAAGATTTTGAAGCAAATAGTCCAGCGCCGCGAGCTTCCGCATTATTAAATAAAGCACCTCTCATTGGCGGAGCAGCAGCACTGTCACTTGCTTGTTCTTGAGCAAGCTCAATAGAACTACCGCCATTTTCAGAAGGGTTAAGATAAAGAATTAGATCCTCTTTTTCAAACCCAAGTATTTCGTTTAATTCTTCAGGTGACTCATGTTTTAATTTTTCAAATAATTCTTCACCAATTTCTTCTTTTATTAATTCAATTACTGCGGCTATAGCAGGGTCTTCACTTTCTCCACCTTTTATGATTGAAATTACTCCTCCTTCTATTTGATCAATCTTATCTTCAGTAATACCATCAATACTATATTTTCCAAAAATAGGTCTGATTTCTTTAAAAACATTATCTCCATTTTTCTCAATATATTTGACTAAAAATGATATTGGTGTTAATCCATATTCAAATATCGCTTCAACAAGACTTAATCCTTTTTTATTTTTTTTAGATTGAAGTCCATATCCTACTTCTCTTTTTATTTTAGGTAATTCTTTTACTATAGTATTCAGGAGATCGTCATATTTGAGAGTTGTTTCTTCAGTCGCAGCAACACTAGCTTCTTCAGTCGCAGCCACACTAGCTTCTTTAGTGGCAGCCGCACCACTTTCTTTATCTGCAGCCGCAGCCACACCAGCTTTTTCTTCATCCGCAACTTCAGCAGCAGCAACAGCTTCTTCATCCGCAACCTCAGCAGCAACAGCTTCTTCATCCGCAGCCACACTAGCTTCTTCATCAGGCTCTATTTCAAGGTAATTATAAATATTTTTAATAAAATTATAAATGATAGTTGCTAAAATTGCTTCTTTATTTTTCTCTCCATCCTTTTTAGTTTTTAGATATGGTATTAAATCATCTATTTCATAGTCATTATTTAACCACTTCATAATAAAAACATATGCCTCAATATCATTTGGTATCATATAATCAACTGAGTTACTAAAAGGATATACTTTGTAAAATTGAGATTCTCTTTCTTCTTTATTATTTAGAAGGAGAAGTTGATATAAAGCAAGTGCCTCAAACAAAATATCTTTCTTAGCACCACCTACTTGTCTGTGCTTGCCACCTCCAAGCTGTATTATTCCTTCAGTAATTTTATTACTAATACCTCGACTAATACCACGTAATGCAGGATGTCGTAATTCCCAATTATAGCCTTTTGTACCCTCATTATCATTAGTTAATCTTTTAGCAGAATATAGTTGATTATCACCTGATGCGAACTTTACTCTAAATCCATAATCAGGACTACCATCGTGCGATTTTAGATATACAGGGTAATTACATATCAAATCAAATGTAACATTAACAGGGGCAGGAGCAGGTCTTTCTAATTCAAAAATATCTAATTCCTCTTGCGCAGCAGGCGGTGCAAGATTTGTTAGTGTAGTTAAGCAGGATTTATTAGAAAATTCATATCGTACTTTAGTTGATGCGCCCTCATTACCAAAATCTGGATAAAAATCATAAAACTCTCTATAATCTTTTAAATATTGAAGATGTTTTGCGATTGCTTTATATTTATATTTAAACAATTCAAATAACATCTGAGGATGTCTTACAAAATCTATATTAAATAATTCTGGATTTGCTCGTGCGCCACCAATCATTATGCCACTAACTGGCTGACCTAAATTTTGATGAATTGGTACTCCAACAGTTCCTGGAGTAGGCGCGTCTGCGTCAGGGGGAGGATTGCCTGTTACATATAACACTTCATTAACTTTTTTATTTCCATTATCGTCAAGTGCAGGGAATAATGTAACAATACCTCTATTACAAAATATACAACTGATATTATTTAAAATCGCAAACGCTATAGCCATACGATCAATTGATACAAATATCTTATTTTTAACAATAAAGATTTGATCACGATATTTATAAATAATTGCTCTACCACAAGACAGTACTTGTAATTGATCACCAATACGCTTCAGCAATTTAATAATTCTAAATCCATTATTTAGTGGTGTTCCATATTTATTTGCAGATATTTCTGTATAAAAATGAATTGGTGGTGCTGCCGCTGCCGCTGCCGCTGCTGCTGCTGAAGGCTCAGTTGGATTATTTGCTACAGGTCCATTTGCTATTAGCGAATTTGATCCACTACTAAATAAATTATCATTCTTTTTTTGTATATCAATAACCTTTTGTTTTAATTCTTCAATACTATTTTTATGTTTTCCTCCTGAATATGTAACATTATTATGTTTTATTATTAAACCAGGAATATTTGGATCCTCTAATGTTAAATCAACTGAATGCGGAGTTGTAGCACCTCCTACTTGTTGAGTTGTATAATTTTCTAAAGTTACATTTATACAGCCTGGAAAATTTCTAAATCCATTTCCAGCTTTATAGGTTCTACCTGGACTAGCTCCTTGCTCAGGATCTATATCACTACGAGGGTGAGCATCTACAATCGCAGGATATGTTAGGCGCCATGTATCATATGCGGCTCGGATAGGAGAACCAGGAGCGGCAGCGGCAAGTTCAGCATCACTTACTTCTGTTAGACATCTTGCGCTGATACTATCATAACCTATTTTAGTTGCTGGATCAGCGGCTGTTTCACGACCAATACATATATAAATATTATTACTTTCTTCAGGATTAGGATTAATTGTTTGAAATCTTTTATATAAACTCCCAGGTGTATCAACTGTTAAAACAACGGTTTATTTCCAAATGCTTGTCTCAAATCATCAATTGTAAGCATATCTGTAGCATATTTTCTTGGATACATAACATCTTGTGCCTTTTTTTGCTTATAAAAAGCAACAGCTAAATCAAAATAATGATCTTCTACTTTATCTAATGGAATTTTTGTTTTTAAGAAATATTTTGGCATAGCCATTCTAACATTTCCATAATCTTTTGTAAATTCATGATCATAACGTAGTAAAGGATATCCAAGTTGATCATGATGAAAGTTTGTTGCTTTAAATGACCACCATTGAGCGGCAGCACCAGCGGCAGCAACAATTTGTATAGGTCTATCTAGCGCATGATCACCAAAATCATGAAATGTATCTTGCTTGCTAAGTTCTTCACGAAGATATCGTATGATATTTTTATATAAAGTAGGGAAACAGGCGGATGCTATTTTTAAAATAAGTTTGGCAGCTTCTGCTTTTACTAATGGATCTGGTGGTGGTGGT
>JACCDO011593152.1_pt1 | contig 12525 bp, 5 predicted proteins | sample 7446101 | NCBI WGS metagenome assembly JACCDO01 (sample SAMN15323440, study PRJNA562643) | freshwater metagenome | isolation source: river surface water | place: USA:Blue River Watershed | collected 2017-08-16 | reverse complement strand
TAGCTTTAATTATTGTTTTAGTAATTTTTTGGTATTTTAATATAAGATCACAAGATGTCTTATCTGTTGATATGCCACCAGAAACTATGAAAAATATATCAATATTTGATGGTGATAGTATATAGCTTATAAAATTTTTTTAATAAAAGATAATATAAAATCTAGTTTTGATTAATATGATTATTAATGAAAAACTGATTCAAGATATTTTTAGTTTAAAAATAAAAGTGTCTGGTAAAGATAAAATTAAACTATCAGAATATGAAGAATATATACCAATGTATGATATATATAGTCAACAAATATATCCAATATTTAAAAAAAATTTACATTATCGACTGATAGAAACACATTATAGATTTGTTACAGATGAAATTAAAGATTGGATGCAAAACAAATATAATGAATTTAAAAATGTTGATAAAAATAAAAGTTTATTATTTAAAAGAAATTTAGAAATTATTGATAATTATGATCTTGATATATTAGCTGATACTTCATATAAAGTTTTATATAAATACAGTAAAACTTTAGGCTTGCAAATAAGTATATGTAAACGAAAAAGTTTTAGTCCTTATTTTAAACATTTAAAACCATATTATACAAAAAATGAATTAATTAAATTAGGAGAAAACATGAATATAATAAAAGAAACAATTGATTTAGAATTATTAAATGATAAAAAAATACATTATAATATTTGTAAACAAATTTCTGAAAATGATGTTTCATATGAAGAAATTAAAGCACATACAGAAGAAATTATTAGTAAAAATTTAATTTCTTGGATTACATTTTATTCATTTATTGGATCTTTTATTTTTAATTATAATTTAAGAAAAAAAGGAGTAATGACTAAATTTATTTTTGATGGTTTAACTAATATTTTAAATATTTTTCAAAAAAGTAAACCATTGGAAAAAGATTATGTTTTTTATAGATTTTTATGGAATGATGATTTTTTAAATAGTTTAATACCAGGCGATGTTTTTGATGATAGTGGATTTACATCAACAACAAGAGATCCTTTTTATAGTCCAGGTTTAAATGGTACATTTGGTTTAATATTAATGAAAATTCATATGCCAAAAAAAATTAAAGGTACTGGATATTTTATAGAAAATTTTTCGTTTTTCCCTAATGAAGAAGAATTTTTAATACCACCGTTTTCAAAATTTAAATTAATATCAAAAGATGATAATTTTAAATATTATCATACAAATGAAGCTTTTGAAAAAATTATACATAAGAAATATGAAGTTGAATATATTGGTACAGAATATACAAAATTAGCCTCATATTTTTGTGAAGATGTAATAAAAAATATAGAAATTGAAAACTATGAAGCACGAGGTGTAAATAAATTAGAAATGATTAAAAATTTTGTTGAAAATTATACACAAATAAATGTAAAATTAAAAAATAAAACTTACAAATTACTATATCAATGGTTTGATGGTACTGAAAATAGTTCATATTCTAAACTCTATGCAAATAAAACAAAAGAAGGGATAAATTTCAATATATTTAATGAAAATGGGTATCCTTTTTTAAATATTGAATTAGGAGATGACTTAATTGTAAATTATGTTAATACTTTTTATTTTTATAAAGAAAATAAACAAGAACTAACTAATGAATATATTGACTTAATTTATTATTTTGGAAAAATATTTTATTATAAAGAATGTAAAATATATCATACATATAGAAATTTTAGTAGTTTTGCTAATAATTATAGTTTAGATACAACAATATTTTTATATAGTAATTTTTATAATCATACAATTTATAATTATGCAAAAACTAAAACTAAAGAATTTAGTGATAATTTGTATATAAAATATGAAATTGGATGGTATAATTTAGATATGTTTTTAAATAAAACAGTACCTGATGAAATAAAAGACAAGTTAAATTTAAAATATAAAACTATTAAAGAAAATATAATTGATATTGTTGAAAATAACTTTTTAATTTATAGTAGTTTTATTAAAGAAATTTGCAATAATAACGATTTAATAACTATTTTTAATAAAAAAATTAACATTAGTTCACAAAATTATTTTATATTTAATATTGCAAATAAATTTTTGTTTGAAAACAAAAACAATGATTTCAAATTAATATCTTATAGTGATAATGTTAAAAATGTATTTTACGATTTAATTTATGATCAACCAATTAGAAGATATTAACATTAATTATAGAAGATATTAACATTAATTATAGAAGATATTAATTTGTATTATTATTTTTTTTCTAATTATAATCAATATGATTAAAAAAGTTTTTTTCGTAATTATTTTACTAATATTATTTTACGATTTGTATGAAATATTAAATATTAGTAATTATTTATATGTATCAAAAAATAAATTTAAAAATAATAATCATACAAATAGTATATTTAATTTTAAAAATATTTATGGTGAAACAAATAGTGTAGGTGAAACAAATAGTATAAGTGAAACAAGTAGTATAGGTGATAATAATAGTGAAAGTGAAACAAGTAGTGTAAGTGATAATAATAGTGAAAGTGAAAGTGAAAGTGAAAGTGATGATGAAGATAATTATATTAAAAAAATTAAAAATAATAATATGAAAATACATGATAAAATTCAAGAACAACAAAATATGGTTGATACTAATAAAATAATATCACAACAACAAGAAATTATTAAATATCAACAAAGTATAATAAATCAACAAAATCAAACAATATTACCAGAAAATAGTGACTCATTATTATATAAAAATGTAAATCATAATATGCCTATAAATAATGAAATTCCTGTTATAAAACATCCTAATAATAAAGAAATTAAAAAAGAAAAAAAAAATATTGTTTATGAAGAAATAGATATTAATAAATATGGAAAACCATATGATTATAAACCTAATGAATATATACATTGGGATTTTTACGATCCACAACCATGGACAAAAATTATATATAAATATGGTAATTCAGATCCATATAATTTTTATATAAAAGCAAAAATACCCTCATTAAATGATTATGAAAATTGGAAAAATTATTTAACAAATATAAACTTTGATCCCAGAAGTGGTGAAATAATTATATCATGTCAAGATGAAGAAACAGCATTATCAATAGCAAATTTATTAGTAACAAATTTTAAAGGCGATATTAAATTTGAAGAAATTGTAAATAAAGATTTAATTGGTATATCCATAATTAAATGTAAAAAATATGAAGTAGTTAAAAATAAAATTAAAGAACAAATAATACAAAATATGGTTGTAAAAGCAACTAATTTTAATGATTTAAATAAACAAATGGAAAGTAAACAAAAAAATGTACAAGTTAAAAATGATGATAACGAAAGTAATAATTATTTTTATTATAGTAACGCAAATAATAAAAAGAAAAATAATGAATTTGATGCTTATGATGGTAATGAATATTCATTTTTATAATTTTTATTTAATTTTTGTTGGTAATTTTCTATAAGTTTTTTGTTCTTCATTTAAACTAATTTTATTTCCTGAAATATTAGTATTAATTTTTATGTTATTATAATGTATTGATCCTCCAGATTCATTTAAGTTAGAATTTCTTGTTATTTTTCCTTTGTCTATATTTATTTGTTTAATTTCTAAATCAGTATTATTTTTTGCAAAATTTTTTTTATAAAAATCAGTGTTGTCTTTATAAATTATATCATGTGGATCTTTCAAATTAGTAATATATATATTAGTTGTATCAATTTGTTTTTCTGATTTTTTATTTTGTTTTTTTGGTTTATTTAAAAAATAGATAATAATAATAATTAAACCTATTAAAATAAATAAATTAAAATCTTCCATTAATTTATATTAGATTAAATTAATTTTTATTTTTCTAAAAAGTACAATAATTTTTATTTTTCTAAAAAGTACAATAATTTTTATTTTTCTAAAAAGTACCAGTCATAACATGATATTAAATTATTACTAGTATTTTTATCTGTTTTAATAATTTTCCATTTATATTTTTCAGTAAGATTAATAATATATTCTGATGAAAGTATATTTTCCTTAACAGGTGTTTTATGAATCCATTCTAAAAATATTTCTGTTTGTGTATTATTTGATTTTAAATAGCTTTTATTCATTTCCCAATTAACATTTGATTTTGTAACATTAAAAATAAATTGTGTACCAGGTTTAGATATTTTATTTAATTGTTCCCAAAATTTATCACTTGAAAAATGCATCAAACTAAAATTACAAATAATATAATCAAATTTAATATTATAGTCAAATTCAAATAATTTTAAACCATAGTTTGTCCACTCATTATTTAAATCACAATTATGAATTTCAAAGTCATCTTCTGTATGATATGTTTTATAAGCTTTAATTAAACTTTTAATATCATAATCAATACCAACATATCTTTTGGGATTATAGTTTTTGATAGTATTATAAAATTTGCATTTTCCACAACCTAAATCTAACCAGTATTTATTTGGTAAAGGTTTAATTGATCTAATATAATTATTAAAAATAGTTTTATTTTGTTCAAGTATTTTTTTAACTTTATTATCATAAATAATATCCGATTTTTGGTAATAATTACTATTTTCTTCTAAATTATTTAACCAATTAAAACTAAGAATTGCATTTATTGTTTTACAAATATTTGATGAATTTGGTCTTTTTTTATCATATCTAATTTCTTTTGGAACAAAATTTACAATGTTATTTTCAATAATAGGATAACATCTATAAATCTTTCCTTCTTTTGGTGTTCCTTTAATAATTATATTTGTATATAAATTATTATTGTCATCATACCACTTATTATTTTTACATAACAAGTCTATTGTCATTAAACTTTTTGGTTTAACTTTAATTTCTCTTGAACAATCTAATGGTGAAACAATTAAACCATCATTTTTAATAATACCCTCAATATTAATATAATTATTTAGTGATAAATCAGTTTCTTCAATAAAATTATTTATTTCTTTTATAAATTCTTGACTAAAATTATTAATTCTAAATGATGCTTTAGGATACCATTTAATTTCTGAATTACAATTTTCCAAAAAGTTTTTAAGATTATTTCTTTCATATTGAATACATACTTTTAGTTCTTCCATATTACTAATAACTTGTAAATTTTTTAAATATTCTGTATGTGGATGTATAGATCTTAAATATTCTTGTCTTTCAATTATTGTCATATTATCAATGTTAATATCATATACTAAATATAAATCTAATTCTTCAATATATTCTGCTTTAACCATAGTATCAATAATTTTTTGTTCATTTGGATAAATATTTATTGGTAATTTTGTAACATTAATACCATCTGATTTTTCTTTAATTAAACAGTTATTTAAATAATTAATTTCATATGGTATAATATGTCTAGGAGGAAGTGTAGTAAACTTTTGTTTAGATAATTGATAAGTATATGATCCTTTATTTAAAACAGTTTTAAATTTGTTTGGTATAAAGTTTTTAATTTCATTAATAATTGGAGCAGTTTTAAATTTTATTTCTGTAATTTTATTTTTTTTATATCTTTTAGCATAACATCTAAGTTTATGTAATAAATAATTTACATGAATCATATTTTTATCTTTTGATGAATAAAATCTTGTGTAAAATCCAATTTTTTTATAATATGAAAATACACTATTATTGATTAAAAATTCATTAAAATATTTATTATTAGCATATTCTGTAATTATTGAAGATATAATTGGATTAGTAAAACCTTGGTGTAAAATATTATGATTAACCATAAAATTTATTATTGAAGTTTTATTATCTTTAATAACTTGTAAAAATAAAGGTGTTCCAATAATATTTAATTCATTATTATTATTATTATTATAATACATATTTTTTGCAATAATAAATAATATATTTTCATATGGTGTTATTAATAATGATTCTATTTCATTAAATACACTAATATCAATATTATCATTTTCTTCTTGAAATATCATACCAACATTAACTTGAAGTAAAGATAATAATAGATCAAATGTAAAAATACTATCTTCTGTGTGGTAATATTGACATAATTTTTTAATTTTATTAAATGATAATTCAGTATTGTTAAGCATATAAGTAAAATATGGTTTTAATGGTATTTTTTCATTTATTAATTTTAACATTTTAAATTGTTTTTTTGGTGTATTTCTTGTATCAAAAATATTCATAAAAAGATTATTTATTTCAATCTGATTAAGTTCATTAATTGTTTCATCTTTTAATATTTGTTTAAGAATTCTCAAGTCATTATTAATACAAGATTCACCTAATAATGTTTTAATATTATGTTCAACTTCATTTTTCTTTATTCTTTTCCAAAAAAAATATGTAGGCAATGTACCTTTTCTACAAACTTCTGTCATAATTGTTTTACAGACATCATTACAAATTTGTTTTACAATATATGGTTTTAATTTTTCAAGATAAACTTGACCTTTATTTAATATTGATAACTTTGATAAAAATGTAACATCAAATGGTATAACAGTATTAGTATCTTTATTAAATTTACAAATTATATTTACCATTACTAAAAATAAGTCATTATATTTTTCAAATTTATATGATTCATCATTTACAACATGACTAGTTAAATTTGAAATTAATAACATTACCGTTTCTTGTGTAAATTGTGAAGTTAAAAATACTTGATTTACATCAATACTATTAAGTGCTCCATAATCATCATTATTAATTAAATTTATAATATGATTATATAGGTTTAAGTAATTATTCATATTTATACTCATTATATTATATCCCTCTTATCTATTTATATAGTTTATTCAATTTTTTTGACAGATTTTGTTTTTTAAAAAAAATTGAAAAAAATATTTAAAAATATATTATTAGTATATATAATGATGTTTGCAAATATTGTATTTTTAATGGTTTTAGGTGTTAGTAGCACTGTATCAGAACACTTACGTGGTCTTAATGTAGAAAATAGCGTACTTACTAGATTTAATAATTGGATTGATCAACATCAATTCCATATTTTTAATGAAGATCATCTAGTTCATGTATTTCAAAACTGGGTCAATAATGACAAATTTATTGATGAAACTAATTCTCAAGGTTTAGCTTATAAATTAGGACATAATGCTTATTCTGGTTATTCTTTTGATGAATTTAGACAAATTATGGGATTTGATTCTAACAAACAATTACTTAAAAACATACAAAGTAATAATACTGTAGGTTCTATTGAACTTTCTGTTCCTACTTCTGTTGATTGGAGAACTCAAGGTGTTGTTAATGCTGTTAAAGATCAAGGACAATGTGGTTCTTGTTGGTCATTTTCAACTATTCAAGCAGTAGAAAGTGCTTCTGCAATTAAATATGGTAAATTATATACTCTTTCTGAACAAGAATTAGTTGATTGTGATAATTTAAGTAATGGTGGAAGAGATCATGGTTGCAATGGTGGACTTATGGATAATGCTTTTACTTGGATTGGTAAACAAAATGGTGTTTGTTCTGGTGCTGATTATCCTTATGTTTCTGGAGTAACTAAAACTGCTGGTACTTGCCAAAAAACCTGCAAAAACCAACCTAACACTGATGTTATTAAATACGTTGATATTACTCCCAATTCTGATAGTGCAATGATGTCTGCTTTAGCTTTACAACCTGTTTCTATTGCTATTGAAGCTGATCAAAGAGCATTCCAATTATACTCATCTGGTGTTTTCACTGCTGCTTGTGGTACTAACATTGATCATGGTGTTGGATTAGTTGGTTATTCTTCTGATTACTACATTTTAAGAAACAGTTGGGGTACTTCATGGGGTGTTAATGGCTACATGATGATTGGTAAAGGTAATGATCCTGCCACTGGTAAACCTTATAATGGAGGTGCTGGTCAATGTGGATTATTAACTACTGGTTCTTATCCTGTTGTTTAAAAATATTATTTTATTATTTTTTAATTAAATTAATAATTAATTTAATTAAAAAATTAGAATGGTGCAAAACCACTAAAGTCATCAAAACTATTTTCAAATCCTTCAATTAATAATTTTTCATTACTAAATTGTGGTTCTATAGTTACTGATACACTTAATTGGGATTGTGAATCTTTATTTACAACTAATGGTATATTTAATTTAACATCATCATAATTAAAATCACCTGGTTTTATTGCAGCTAATTTACAATCACCTGTATATGTTCCATTAACATCATATGTACCATAACTTACTTCATTTGATACAAATTGATTTTTATTTGTAACTTTACAATTTTTTTCTGATTTTGGATTAACTGTTAATCCAATATTATTTTTTGTTGATCCACCACCAATTGTTAGTGTTGAACGTTGACTATAAATTAATGAATTAACATCATAATTTAATGGATTTTGTTTATTTTTATTTACAGTAATAACAATAGGACTTAATTTAGCTGCTTTATAATTTTTTGTTTCTTTTATATCTGCTTGTAATAAACAAACACCTGAATTATATGCAATTAATTTATTATTATTTAACTTAACAACAGGTTCATTTGGATCTAATGAGTAATTTGTTGTTATACTATAAGTAATACTGGGATTTTCAAATAATCCTGAAATACTTAATAAATATTCTTTATTTCTATTAACATAAAATGTAATATTATCAGATATATCCATTGGTTTATTGTCAAAAACTAATTTAAAATTAGATTGTTCTGCTTTTAAAACTGTTAATGATAAATTTAGTTCTACACCTTTAGTTTCTCTAGTTTCTGGTTCTTTAACATTAACTGTACATTTTCCTGCTTGTAATCCATTAATTGTTGTTCCAACAACAGAACAATTACTTGAATCCATACTTTTAAATTCTAAATTAGAACCAGTTTTTACTTTAACATTAACGTTAGACCCATAATATAATGGTGGTATTGGTTCTGTTGTTATTGCAGCTGCTTCTTTTTTCATTACAACAATAATTAATGGATTAGACATTGCACTTAAATATTTTTTAGTTGCATTAACATTTGCCTGTAAAACACAAACACCTGCATTATAACCAATCATTTTATTATCAACTAATTTAACAACAGGTGCTTCTGGATCAATTGAATAATTAGAAATTGCACTCAATTTATATGTTGCATTATCTTGTATTCCTTGTAATCTTAAGTTGTAACTAACATTTGAATCTACTGTTATTGTATATGTATTATTTGAATATAAACCTTGAATATTCCATTGTAATAAATTTACACTTGTTGAATTTATATCACCGCCTCTAAGTTTATTAATTACTAATCTATAGTAACTAAATGAACTATTTGATGTTACATTAAAATTCATTGGTGTTTTTTCATCTGGAAAAGTTTGAATATTTTGACTATTTAATATATACCATGTAAAACCATCAACAGAACCTAACAAATAAAATATTTGAGGAGTTTTTGAAGTTGCATTTGGAAAATAACTAAGTATATTATATGAAGTAATTTTTAAACTATATGGAAGTTGAATTTGTATCCATTCACCAAATAATACAGAACTGCCTACAACACCAGTATAAGAAATTTTATTACCTAATTTATAGTTTCCTGTATTTGGTTCATAATTAAAATTAGCAGACATCCAACTAGTTACAGTTTGTTTTCTAAATACATTATATGCATCATTATTGGTATTTGCAATTGATGAAGATAAAACATTATATTCTCCATTTTTAAAACTATTATTACCTGTTTCTGTTGTTATAGTTAATTTATTTTTAACAAATAATGTTGGTAAACTTAAAACATTACTTGATAAATCAACTGTTTTACCATCAATTATAATATCAATTGGAGGTTGAAATTCTTGTAATACTTTAAAATTATAATCTTTAACTTTGTCATAGTAGAAAAAACCTCCTGGTTTTGTTGCAGTTATATTACAATCGCCTACATCATTTGAAAATACAACATTACCACTAACACTACATGTTGATAATGTTTTAGATTGATATGAAATAGGATATGAAGATGATCCACCTGTAATATCAAGATATGTTGGATTATTATAATAAAATGTTGGTGTTGTATTCATTGTAAAATCTTCTTGTTCAGTTTTTATCACTGAAACTATAATTGTTTTTGTTTTACCTTGTGTATAGTTTTGTGTTTCGGTATATAATCCTTCTATTAAGCATGTACCTTCAGAATATGCCATTAAAATATTACCTGAAATAGTACATACTGGATCTTGATTTTGAGAATAAGTATTTAAAATATTATATGTAATATTTGGATTTTCTATTAAACCACTTATTGACATTAAATATGTTTTACTTCTATTAACTTTTAATACACCATTGCCATTTATGTCTTGTATTTTATTTGTTGGTTCAGATAAATCACTTATTAAAATATTAACTTGGGGTTGAATAATTTTATTAACATTAATTGTTGTTTTTACACTTTTAGATAAATATGTATTATCTTCAGATTTTACAGCAGTAATATTACAATTACCTGATTTTTTTCCAAGTACACTTAAACCACTAATATAACAATTATCTGAATCAGATGATAAATTAATTACACCTGTTCCGGAACCACCAGATATATTTATTTTAACTTTACTATTGTAATCTAATGGAGGTATTGTATCAAAAAATAAATCTGCTTGAGCACTTCTTATAATTACTAATTTGATTGGTTTAGAAACAGATGATAAGTAATTATTAGTTTCTGTTGTTGTTAAAATTATATTACATGTTCCTTCACTTAAAGCATATATTTTATTATTTTCTACTTTACAAACATCATAAATTGGATTTACTGCTTCTATATCTGATAATTGATAAATTACATTAGGACTTTCAAGTAATCCAGTAGGTTGAATTATATATGGTTGAGATTTATTAACAGGTAAATAAATAAGATTATTTGATTGATCAATTTGTGAATTTTGTATATTAATATTTAAGTTTGGTTGAATTTTTTTATTAACGGTAATATTTATTCCTTTTTTTGTAATAGAATCATAAAATTCGTTTCCTTCCATATATGCTGTTATTGAACATGTACCAGCATTTGTTGATAATATAACATTATTTTGTACAACACAATTATTACTAGTATCAGATGATAATATTATTTGCCCACTTATTGTTCCACCAGTTATTGGTAAACTAATTGTATCACCAAAATAAACTTGAGGCATACTACCAATTACAAAATCTAGTTGTGATTTTTTAATAACATTAATATTTAATAATTCTGACTCTGATGCAAAATAATTTTGTTGTTCTGGTATAATTGCTTTAATGTTACAAAATCCTGATTTATTTGTTTTTAATATATTTCCACTAATACTACATATATTATTATCAGATGAAACAAAAGTAACAATTGATGGATCGCCTAATACATTATTTATTTTTAATGTATATGTTTTTGTTAAATCAATTATTAAGCCATAATCATAATTATTATTTGTTACTTTATTTAAATTATCAATTGTGATAAAGGTTTTAGGTTGATTTGATTTATTAACGTTGATTCTAATATTTGTTTCTTTATCATCATATAAATAATCTCCTGTTTTTGTTGCTTTAATTATACAATTACCAGTTTGTATAGCTTTTATTGTGTTTAAGCCATAAATTGTACATTGATCAGGTGTAGTAGTATTTAATGTTATATCATTATTTGTAGATCCTCCATTAACAAATAAATTTGTATTACTTCCAACATTTACATTAGAAATATTATTAAATGTTAAATCACTTTGTTGCATTTTACTAACATTTAATGTTATAGGTGTTGTATTAGTTTCTAAATAATTCTTAGTTTCTCCTAATGTAGCATAAATTTGACATGTTCCAGAATTAAATGCTATAAATGATCCACCAGATATTTTACACAATGGTGAATTTGAAATAAATGTTATTGAAGGATTTTCATAATATTTACCAATAAGAAAATTATAATTTTTGCTTCTATTAACAATAGTATTATAATAACCATTACTACCTACTAAATCTTGAATACCAATAGGTATTTTAGGTTGAGATATTTTATTTACAACAATTTGTAAAACTACTATTAAATCATTATAAACAATATTACCACTTTTTTTTATTGTTAAATTACAATTTCCTGCTGAATTACCATAAATTATTAATGTTGTACCATTTTTATTTACACTAATATTATCATTATCTTGTGATATTTCAATATCACTATTAAATATTAAATTACTTAAAAATATTTGTACATCTGAATCATAATTTATATTAATTAAATTATTTTGTACTGGATATTTTATGTTTTCAGCAAAAAATCCTTCAATTGTTTTTTTCCCTGTTTTAATTAAATTATTACCTGGTTGATATTCTAATTTAATATCAGGTTGTGATAATTTATTTATTGTTATAGGTTTTAATAATACAAAATTAGAATATAAATTACTAACATTTGTTAATCTAATTGTTGCATTACCTGTACTATTTATTTTGTAATAAAAATATGATGAAGGTATATTATTAAAAGTAATTATTTGTTCCC
>JACCDO011030522.1_pt1 | contig 12526 bp, 11 predicted proteins | sample 7446101 | NCBI WGS metagenome assembly JACCDO01 (sample SAMN15323440, study PRJNA562643) | freshwater metagenome | isolation source: river surface water | place: USA:Blue River Watershed | collected 2017-08-16 | reverse complement strand
GGCTTGAATGTCAGCGAGGCTGAATGTTTGAGTAGGGGTAGACATAAATCAAGACTTGACGCGTCTGACAAACAAAGGGATTTTTTTGATCAAGTTGGCGATCAATGAACTGCCGGAGTGAACAACCACTGCGCCGTCCGGGCTACCCATGTCGGTGGAAGTCCACACCCAACCGTAAGGGCCTGCGCCAAACCAGGTTTGGTTCAAGGCCGGGTCCGAGCAGCTTTTTTCACTCAAGCCTTCCAGCTCGGCCTGGGTAGGCAAGCGCCATTTCGCCTCGGCAGCTGACTTGGTAGCAACAAACCAGTCTTGTGCAGTCGCAGCACCGGTGCAAGCGGTGCCGTTCCATTGCATGCCCTGCACGCAACGCTGCCATACCAGTCCGGTTTCCTTGTCTTTGACTTCAGAACCGCTGGCATTCGCGGCTTCGTAACGGCTGTCGGGCCGGGTCAATGGTGAGTCGGGAAAACATGCGGCTTGGCTGACGCCGGCAGCCAACAAGCTGGCGGTCAGACAAATCAATGAGAAGGTGTTTTTCATAGTTCTTAAGGGAGAAAATTTAAGCAAGCGCCTGACGCATCTGGTCGATCACGGCTTTGTAATCCGGTTTGCCGAATATGGCGCTACCGGCCACAAAGGTGTCTGCGCCTGCGTTGGCCACGGAGCGGATATTGTCGGGTTTGATGCCGCCATCCACTTCCAAACGGATATCGCGGCCGCTGGCCTGAATGCGTTTGGCCGCGTGTTCAACTTTGCGCAAGGCCGAATCAATGAAACTTTGGCCACCGAAGCCCGGGTTGACGCTCATGATCAAAATCAAATCGATGTCTTCGATGAGCCAATCCAAGACGTCCAAAGGCTCGGCCGGATTGAACACCACACCAGCCTTGCAGCCCGCCGCCTTGATGGCTTGCACACTGCGGTGCGCGTGGCTGGAAGCATCCGGGTGAAAACTGATCAAGTCAGCACCTGCCTGAGCAAAGGCTGCGGCGAGCGCATCCACCGGTTGCACCATCAAGTGCACATCGATGGGGACGGCCACACCGGCAGGCGTTTTGGCATGCGGCTTTAATGCTTGGCAAACCATAGGACCGAAGGTCAGATTGGGCACATAGTGGTTGTCCATCACATCAAAGTGAATCCAGTCGGCACCGGCGGCGACAACGTTTTTCACTTCGTCGCCTAGACGGGCGAAATCGGCGGAAAGTATGGAAGGGGCGATGCGGTAGGTGGTAGTCATGGTCGTGATTATGGTGTCAGAATCGGCTCTTGCCATTCATTTGACCAGATTCCCCCGCCCCCATGCCAACCTACAGACTCTCCGTGGAAGTCACGCCACATTACCTGCCCGACCAATCCAGCCCGGACGAAGGCTTGTTCTCGTTCGCGTACACCGTGGCCATACACAACACCGGCGACATCGGTGCCCAAGTCATCTCGCGCACTTGGCACATCAACGATGCCGATGGCCTGCACGAAAAAGTCAAAGGCTTAGGCGTGGTCGGCCACCAACCCTTGCTGCAACCCGGCGAGAGCTTTGAATACACCAGTGGCACGCGCTTGCGCACGCCCACCGGCACCATGCACGGCAGTTATTTTTGCGTGGCGGTCGATGGTGAAAAGTTTGATGTCGATATCCCCATGTTTGTGCTGGATGCCTTGAGCGACACCGGCAGCAAGCGGCATATGCACTGACCTCGCATGGGTGAATTTGATCTGATCGCCCGCTACTTCACCCGCCCTGCGCGCCGGGCTGTGGTCGGTGTAGGCGACGATTGCGCTTTGTGGCAACCGCAAGCCGGTATGCAATTGGCCATCTCCACCGACATGCTGGTGGAAGGCCGTCATTTTTTAAACACTGTTTCACCGCAACGCTTGGGCTATAAGTCTTTGGCCGTCAATTTGAGTGACTTGGCCGCCAGCGGTGCCAAGCCTTTGGCGTTCACTTTGTCGCTGGCATTGCCGCGGATTGACGAGGCATGGTTGAAAGGTTTCTCTGAAGGCATGCTGGCATTGGCTGACTTGCACCACTGCGAATTGATAGGCGGCGACACCACGCAAGGGCCGCTGACCATTGGCATCACCGTTTTTGGTGAAGTGCCGCCGGGCGACGCTTTGCTGCGCAACGGCGCGCAAGCAGGCGACGATATTTACATCAGCGGCAGTGTGGGCGACGCCCGCTTGGCGCTCGAGGTATTTCGTGGCAATTTGTCCGTGTCTGCTGCAGATTTTGAATCCGCCAGACTGCGCATGGAGCAACCAGAACCGCGCGTCGCATTAGGCATGGCCTTGAGAGGCATTGCCAATGCCTGCATCGATGTGAGCGATGGTTTGGCAGGCGACTTAGGCCACATTCTCAAAGCTTCTCAAGTCGGCGCTGTGCTGACCACCGATTGGATACAAGACAGCGCCGCCATCAGCGCGGCACTTCAAGCTTTGCCGTTTGCGCGTCGCTTAGACATGGCGCTGGCTGGAGGGGATGACTACGAGTTGCTGTTCACCGCGCCGCCCGATCAGGCTGACGCTGTGCAAGAGGCAGCGAATGACGCTGATGTCAGCATCACTTGCATAGGACGCATCACCAGTGGCAGCGGATTGCAAGTGCTGGACGCGCAAGGCGTTCCTATATCGCGCCGGTTTGCATCTTTCGACCATTTTTCATAAAGACCACACCGCATGTCTTTTGACACCCAATTCAATGCAGCAAGGTTCATGTGGTCGCACCCGGCCCATGTGCTGGCCATGGGTTTTGGCTCTGGGCTCAGCCCGAAAGCGCCGGGCACAGTGGGCACTTTGTGGGCGTGGGCGGCCTATGTGTTGTTGAGTTTGTTTTTAACCACCGCTGAGTTGGGTGGGTTGATTGCAGTGTCACTGCCCGTCGGCTGGTGGGCTTGCACGGTCACCGCAGAGCACATGCAAGTGCAAGACCCGAGTGCGATTGTGTGGGACGAGATCGTCGCGTTTTGGTTGATTTTGTGGCTGTGGATGCCCGTCGGCTTGGTCGGGCAGTTGGTGGCCTTCATTCTGTTTCGCTTGTTCGATGCGCTCAAACCCGGACCGGTAGGCTGGGCAGACCGGCATTTCCACGGCCTGGGTTGGCGTGGCGGTTTTGGCATCATGTTTGACGATATCGTCGCAGCGTTTTGTACGCTGATGTTTATTTCACTTTGGCAGGCCACCCGATGAATTTGACCGAAATCACCCAACGACTGTCCGAAGTTTTGCTGCAACGCGGTTGGATGCTGGCCACCGCAGAGAGTTGCACCGGCGGCATGATCAGCGCAGGCTGCACGGCGCTGGCCGGTTCCAGCCAATGGTTTGAACGCGGCTTTGTCAGCTACAGCAATGACGCCAAACACGAGTTGTTAGGCGTGCCCACCGCGTTGATTGACAAGCATGGCGCGGTCAGCGAGGAAGTAGCGCAAGCCATGGTTTTGGGCGCCTTGAACCACAGCAAAGCGCAAGTGGCATTGGCTGTCACCGGCATCGCCGGACCCACCGGCGGCAGCCGCACCAAACCCGTGGGCACCGTGTGTTTTGCCTGGGCTTTGCCCAGCGATGCAGGCCCCACCTTGGGCGCTGAAACCGCATGGGTGAAAGTGCAAACCTGTCATTTCGAAGGTGACCGTGCGGCGGTGCGACAAGCCACGCACTTGCATGCGATTCAACGCTTACTCGAGCTATGGCATGAGCGATGAGTGGTGTGCGAGCAAGACCAGCGAATCTGCCCATGCCCGCCAAACGAAAGTAAACCGCGCATCTGCAAGCGCAGGCTGTCCGTTTTCCTCAGATGCAAACTGGTAAATGCCGTTGCTGATTTGCATGCCGGGGTATTGGCTGAGTTGCTGGGACAAGACGCTCACACGCACTTTTCTGCCTGAGTCAAACACGGCTTTGAAATAGCCGCGCGCACCGGCTTGTCCGTTGATCAATGTGTGCGCACGCGTGCCCCACAACACCGCGTCCTCGGCGTAACAAGCGGTGATCGCCGCCAGGTCTTCGTGGTTGAAAGCATGGACCCATTGCTGCAAACCTGAAGGCAAGACTTCATTGTTTTGAGGCGCAAGGCCGGGGTCTGCATATGGGCTGTAAATTGCAGTCATGGTTTTTGCCAAGCTGAAGTCCAGCGCGGTCAAACCACCGGCATCATGCGTGGTGAGTCGAACCGATACGCGGTTGTAAACATTCGACCATTCAGGATGGTGGTTCATTTGCTCGGCTGTCTGAGCCGTTGCGGTCATGAACGCGAATGCATGTTGAAAATCTTTGAATTTCCAATCCGCATGCAAAGCTTGGTCTTCGATACGCCAATGGTTGTGCGGATCTGCGGCGAGCAATTGCATGGATTGCTCTGACTCTTTCTGGGTCAACAAAACGGGCATGGATGTCTCGCTCTGAAAAAGTCCACAGTGTATGACTCAGACTTGGCCGAATGGCAATCTCCAGCTCACCGCCAGGCTTTGGCCAACTCCAGCCATGCAGTTTTGTGGATTGCGTCAGAACTGCTTAACAAAGAGGGCACCGAACCCAGCGATTTACCGACGCTGACAGTGGCTCTCCACTCATTCGGTCCTTGCCAATACAAAGCCAGCCCGGTGCCACGCAAATAGGCATCATTGGTTTTATCGGTCCACGGGTTTTGATTCACACGCGCCACCGCTTTGTCCCAAAACACCGAGGCATACCATTGGCCTTGGATGTTCCAAGTTTCATCCGGTGGCGGCAACAACACGCGCAACTCCACGCTGCTGAAAACACCGGTGTCAGCTGACAAAGCACCCGCCTCATAAGCACGCACATTGCGCAGACCACCAAGCGAAAATTTTTGCGTGGCATCCAGATTTTTTTGTGCCCACTGGCCATCCATGCTGAGCGACAAGCTGAAAACTGAATTGATCGATTGGTTACGGTAGCCACGCAAATTGATTTTGCTGAACCTGCCTGCGGTTCGGGCCGTCGCCTCATCATTGGCCGCCGCCACTGTGTTGGTGAAGACTGTCTGACCATGTGCAAACTCCAAATTCCACTGGTTCAAACCGCCTGCCAAAAAATCGTCTGTGTTCTCCAGATTGGACGACGCAGTGAGTATGCGCAATTGGCGATCGGTTTTGAGATTGCTGGCATCCTGGTGATCAGCCGGGTCTGTGTATTCATATTGAAGCCGGGTTTTGAATAACCGCCGGTTTTCAATCAACCATGGGTAGTCCAACCACAGGGTTTGCTGCCCTAATGAGCCATGGGCTTGGAGGGATTCGGCACCTTCACCCAGCCTGTACTGCATTTGGGCGTAAGACACGCCTAGCTGCATGCCCGGACTTCCGATAGGCCACTCATAACCCATGCGTTGGTAATTCAACAACGGGCCACTGCTCAAAAAATTGACGCTTAGCCTGTCTGCAGATCTCAACGGATTGCTCCAAATGAGAGAGGCGGTGGCGCGCTTGCGGCCTGTGTACTTGCTGCCCAAGTTGTCCAAGGTGCTGGCACCAGTCAAAGGCTTTGTAGGCACTGCAATCATCTGCAAATCGGTGGTGTCCGGCAGTGTGCCGGGTTGTAATTCACTGGTGACATTTGCGCCCGGCAGTTCTGCCAATAACAACAAGGTTCGCTCTAGATCTGCTTGTCTCACCAAGCTGCCGGGTTGGATACCGGCAGTGGTATGTCTGAGCGCATCGTCGCTGATCTGGCTCTGGTTTTTCAGCAACACCTGGCCCCACACAGGTTCTGTGATGCGAACGCTGACCATGCCGTTTTGCAGCACCTGCTCGGGAATGCGGACTTGCACCAAGGGGTAGCCAGCCTGCCGGTAATGCTCTGTGAGCAACACCAACTTTGCCTCCAGTTGTGGCAATGTGTAAAAGCCCGGAAATGCCTGCGGCAGCAATGCCAGCAATTCTTGTGTGCTGAAAACCGTGTGACCTTCCAACACCAAGCCTTGCACTTCAAACGACATGGCCAAAGTGGCAGGGTCCTCAGTCGGGACTGCATCCGCCGCTTGATCAGCGTTTTTCTGAATCAGTAGCTTGTCTGTTTTGCGTTGGTTGGGATCGGCGCTGTTTTTGCGTGAAGGCGCGATGTTGTTGAGCAAGTCGCCAGCACCTGGTTTGTTTTGCGCGCCAGCGCTTGAAGCGGCAAACCATAAAAACAAAATGACCATGAAGGTCAGCGCGCGGTTGTGCCAAATAAAAATGCATGGGTTCATGTGTAGGTTTGATGAGTTGGGTTCTTTGCTGAATGTCAAGGTTGCTTACCTCGCACACATGTGGCGCTGGCCACACTCAACATGGATGGAGGCTTGGGCAAGCAAAACTCGTAAATACCGCCTGAGGTCCCGCTTTCTTTGGAAGTGACTGGCGCTGAAGCCACGGCATCTGGCACACCCGTCTTGCTGTTTGAATTGCCGGAGGAGGGTTGCAAATAACTCAGTGGTTTTTGATTGAACGCAGTGGAAGCAGGAATCACCGCAGGCGTTTCTACGGGACGCACTGTCAATGCGGTTTGGTTGGCGGGGTCTTGTTTCAATTCGTAATTGCCGGCGCTCAAGCCATCGGCCTCTATCGCAAAACTGCCGGGCTTGAGCGTATCGCTGACCGATGATTTCCATTTAAGCGAACCTTTTGTCGCTGTGCTTAAGGTTTCAGAGCCGACCAAGCCTTTGTAAGTGCCACTCAGCCCATCAATGGTTTGACCGATTGTGAAACTGGCTTTGTCTGCGGTGAAAGTCAAAGGGGCTTTTTCAACCAAGACTTTGTTGACATCGAAGTCGTAGACGATTTGGTAACCAACTTGGTCAGAGTAATAACCGCTGGCCACCGCTTGCCGGTAACCTGCGTTCGGGTCATTCAAGACCAACGTCAATGTGCCTTCAAATGTCTTGGTCAACGTGTCCTTGCCCGGGACTTGCACTTTGCCGGTGCTGAAATTGACTGAGCCGTCGTAGGTTTTGCTGCCATCAGCCTTGGACTTTAAATACAGCGGCGTCATGAAAGCACGCAACAAGGGGCGGGCGTTCGTGTCATACATGATCCAGGTCGAGTCCTTGTTCCACGCACTGAAGTTGCTGGCCTTCATCATTTGCTGGCTATCCAAACCCGTCGCGCTCACCGCAGCCGCATCAGACTTGTCAACCAGCGCAATACCTGTTTGTGCCGACTTCATGCCTGCGGGCAGACTGGCGGGTGAGGTGTTCGCTTGAGCGTTCCAGACACTGCCGGTGACACTGTGTTTGGCAGTGGCTGAAGATGAATAAATACTTTGACCGACCAACCCACCTACATAAAACAGTGGCGTCTGCTTGCCATCGCTGCCGGTCACAGTGCGCTGGGATGCGTAGGACAAGCCATTGGCATATGAATTGATGATGCTGCCGCTGTTGAGTCCAACCAATCCGCCAATCTTGTAATTGGCAGTTTTGGACGAGGCGTAACTGTTGTTGTTATCCGGCATGCCTACGGTGACATTGGCATAACTGTTTTCTATCAAGCCCAAGTTATTACCAACCAATCCACCCATGAAGTTGGATGCATTGGTGAAGCGGTCACCGGAAATGATGGCGCCGCCTTCAACAAAACTGTTGCGTATAGTGCCGAAGTTTCTGAAGGTGATGCCACCTGTGTTGTTGGTCAGGTAGTTGACATTTTTCATGCCCAGGTTTTGCACCACGCCGTTTTTACCGACCACAGAAAACAAGCTTTGCACACCTATGCCAGGTTTGTTGATGGTCAAACCGCTGATCACATGGCCTAGTCCATCGAAGGTTCCTTGGAAGCTGATTTCATCGGTCAGAAAATCGGTGATGAACAGTGACTTAAAGCCTTGTTTGCCATTCCAATTTTTGGTTTCGCTGGCATCAATATCTGCACCCAAGACATAGTTTCTGTTTTGCACATCGGTTTGCGAAGGGGTACCTTTGTCAATGCCTTGTAAATCTGTGCCTGTGGTGCTGCCTTGTTTGCCCAACTCCGTGATCACGTAATAGGACTTCACTGCAGCAGCCGATCCGGATTGCGTGAAAAAGTTATTGCCTTTGGCTAAATTGACCGGCGCATTCACCCAGTACTTGGACTGCCTGCCATTGACCACCCCATCAGCGCTTGCCTGACCAAACGCCAAATGCAGCTGCCCGTTGCTGTGGCTGGAGGTGATGGCATCGTTGATGTAAATATCCCGGTAAGCCTTCAATGTCAGTTTGTAGGGTGAGTTCCAACTGACGGCGGCGTTGATGAAGATATCGCCGTTCTGGTCCCCGCTGCTGCTGTCGGTTTCAATCGTGATGTTGTTTTTATCCAGTAATTCCGACAGTTTGGTGCCAGACATGCCACTGCTGCTTTGCGTCACGTTGCCCCGCCCGACTGTGAAATCTGTCGGGTCTATCAACCACTCACCGGCAAGCCCTTCATTGGCACGGGTGCTGAGTTGCAAACCGTTGTCAATCTGAACATGCGCGGCACTGGTTTCAATGAAACCGCCCCGACCGCGCTCAGGGGCAGAGGCATCCAAAGTTCCTGCGACATTCAACTGACCCGCTTTCATGCCAGCCAACAAAACAATGCTGCCCTCTCGCTTTTGCACAGTGCGGGCCTGCACCACGCCGGTGTTGTTCACCGCACTGGCCAACACACTGTCGCGCGCGCCTGCCGTCAAAATGACCCGTCCACCATCGGCTTGCAACAAACCGCCATTGCCTGCCAGCGCATCAAGTTGATGCTGGTTGACTTTGACCGACAACAATCGGCTACCCTCAAATTGCAAACTCAAATCACTACCGGCACCTAATGCGATGCTGCCTTGATCGGCTTTGATGCTGCCCTGGTTACTGACGGAGTGACCGAGTAAAGCCACATAGCCACCCTCCGTGGTTTTGATTTGCCCGAGGTTCACGACCGGCGCTTTGGAACTTCCGCGTAAGCCCTGCACTGCATTACTTGTTGAACCTGAAGCGACAGGGTCTAAGGTGTTCAGCGTAGAGGCCAGCAAACCGCCGACATTGATTTGGGCATCTTTGCCAAACAAGATGCCATTGGGGTTGAGCAACCAGACTTGGCCGTTGGCTTGAATAGTTCCCAATATTTTGGAACCCGCTGTGTCACTGATGCGGTTGACTGCTATTGCATCTTTAGAGGGCTGTATAAATTTGACCGTGTCTCCAACCCCGAGGTTAAAGCTTTGCCAATTGATTGACGTTGTGGCACTGTTTTGCTTCACCGTGGTCAGTGTTTGACCGGGCGCGCCAGTTTGAACAATGCTGGCGTTACCAGACACCACTTGTCCGCCTAAGGGCTGTGCCCCGGCCAACACGGGCAGGCTTGCAATCGCCAAAGCGATGGCATGGTGCCTGGGGATGCGTGCGCGAGTACCTGATGTGTTGCGGTTTATTGGTTGCGCAAAGTTTTCATTTGTAACATGTCCATTGGTCTGTGAAGAGCTGAGAGTTACATCCAAGTCGGTGGTTGTCATGACCACTCCCGAAAAAAATCGCTGCCACGGCTTTTGCTAGGGCGCTGTGCCTAGACGAAATGCTTGATTACGACTTTTTGACTTCTGAACCTCTGGCTGTCTGTGTGACAGTTAGTACAAATGGCAGGGTTCACTTGGGTAATCACATCCGGCGACAACTCCGGGACAAGCCACATAACTTCAATGCTTGCTTTGATTAACTTCTAAATACTCGCTTAACTTCTTGTCTTTCAGATGACGACTGCTTGCCACTGATTTACTGTGACAAAGCTTAATGCTATTGATCGTCAATAGGATTTCAACTTCTATTAATTTTTTAAATAAGGCTATAACTTTTCATATTCAATCTACACCAATACCTGTTTTCTATTAATTCAAATTCACCTATGTGAGTGATTGCTGAAATTACAAATGAAAAATTTCCCAAAGGTTTCATTTTTTCAAAGACCAGCTTTAAAAAGCAGTTGTCACTCGCACCGACAGTCTGGCCAATCGGTTGGTTAATCGCAACACTTGTTTGTCCTTGCTGATCAACAGGGCTTTGTGCGCCACGGCCAAATCAATGAATTTTTGATCGTCCGGGTCTTTGCATACATAAGGAGCACGGGGTGCCACATCGCAGAGGCTGGCATGCACGTCAAACTGCGCCAACAACCAATCCACTTTTATGTCTTGTTTCAAGCGCCGCTCGGTGATGTGCGGGTAAGTCAGCACACGGTGAAGCTCTTCGCGCATCGCTTGGGTTGCCACCCATCGGATCTGGCGTTGTTGCAAGGCTGTCAGCAATGCAGGCGTTGCGGGATCTTGGTAAAGCCACAGATCCAACACGATATTGGTATCCAACACCACGGCGGGAATATCCAAGGTAGTGGCGTTATCCACCCCAACAAACGCCGCGTCAATCACGAGCCGCTTGAGTCGGTTTTTGCACGCATGGTTCCGGCTTGCATGTCAAAGCGGAACATGCGGCATTCGATAGGACCGTTCCACATCGGCACTTTGCGCGATTCTTTCAAACGCATGCGGCCCGGCAATTTCAAATCCGGTGTCAGCACCCAGGCACGCCAACCGGCGTAGTTCTTTTTCCAATGGCTGGCCAGCTGACTGAAGAAGTCGCCACCGTCCTCTACCTGCCCGGTTTCGCGGCCTGCTTTAGAACCACTGAACGTGTCGTGTTCATCCTCAAACGATTCGGGTGTTCGAACTCCACGTCTGGATGTACCTGCCACACCGGCGGTCTCAATGCGTTCACCATATGGCGGGTTGACCAGCATGATGCCGGCCGTGTCGCCGGGCGGCATGCGTTGCAGCGCGTCGCCGCCACGCAACTCAATGGCATGCGCCACACCGGCGCGCTCGGCATTGCGCTTGGCGAAATCAACCATGCGAAATGCCACATCGCTGGCAAACACTTTGGCGCGCGGGGCGCATTCTTGCGCTTTGGCCTGTTCTTTGAGTTGCTGCCACACATGGGCATCGAACATACGCAAACGCTCAAAACCGAAACGCCTGTGTACGCCTGCTGCCATGCGACATGCGATTTGCGCGGCTTCAATCGCGATGGTGCCGCTGCCGCAACACGGGTCGTACAAAGCCAGACCTTGATCCACGCCGGCCAAGGGCATGACCGCAGGGCGTGTTTCACCTGGCGCATACACCGGCGGCATGCTCCAAGCGCTCGCGGCCAACATGGCGGCGGCCAAGGTTTCTTTCAACGGCGCATCACCTTTGTCTTCGCGCCAGCCGCGTTTGAACAAAGGCTCACCCGTTGTGTCTAGGTAAATGGTTTGGGTTTTCTCGCTCAGGTGTAAATGCACCCGCACCGCCGGGCGTTGCGTGTCCACATCCGGTCGCACACCCGTCTTCTCGCGGAACCGGTCCGCGATAGCGTCTTTCACGCGCAGTGCGGCAAAGTTCAAACTTTTCAGCGGGCTGTGTTGCGCGGTGAAATCGATGCGAAAACTCTCGCGCGGCGTGAACCACATTTCCCACGCCACCGCAGAAGCGGCGTTGTAAATGTCTTGCTCATTCAAGTACGGCGCTTGGGCCAGTTGAATCAACACCCGCATGCCTAAGCGGCTGTGTAAATTGAGCAGCAACGCATCCCGCCATGACGCTTGCAATTGCACACCGCCTCTGAGGGTTTGCATGGCAGAGGACGGCAAGCCGGTGATCTGCGCGACTTCGGCCGCCAGATACGCCTCTACCCCGGCGGCGCAGGGGACAAACAAATTCAATGCATTCACAGCGTTTTTCGCAGGTTGGTAGGCGCTATGCGCAAAGCTTCTCGGTATTTGGCAACAGTGCGGCGTGCGCAGTCAATGCCTTGCTCTTTGAGCATGTCGGAGAGTTGGTTGTCGGACAAAGGTTTTTTCGGGTTTTCGCTGGCGATCAATTGTTTGATCAGTGCCCGCACCGCTGTGCTGGATGCGTTGTTGCCGCTGTCCGTGCCCAACCCCGAGCCGAAGAAATATTTCAACTCGAAGGTGCCGTAAGGCGTGTGCATGTATTTCGCTGTGGTGACGCGGCTGATGGTGGATTCGTGCAAACCGAGTTCCTCGGCAATTTCACGCAACACCATGGGCTTCATCGCGAGTTCGCCATGAATGAAAAAACTTTTTTGTCGCTGCGTGATGGCGTTGCTGACACGCAAAATCGTGTCAAAGCGTTGTTGAATGTTTTTGATCATCCAACGCGCTTCTTGCAAACGCTGTTGCAAACCGGCGTGGCTGTCGCCCTTGCTGCCCTTCAAGGCGTTGGCGTAAATGTCATTCACCTTCAGGCGCGGCATGACCTCGGGGTTGAGCATGGCGCGAAATTGCGGCAGACCTTGTTTGTCGACGCCGCTGGCGGTGACCAGCACATCGGGCACCACCACATTGCGCTCGACATCGACAAAGCGTCTGCCGGGTTTGGGCTCGAGCCGCGCAATCAAAGCCATGGCCACTTTGACTTCAAGTTCGCTGGCACCAATCGCTGACACCAAGCGTTTCACATCCCGCTTGGCCAACAGCTCCAAAGGTTGTTTGCAAATAGCCAATGCACAAGCGCGCACCGCGGCACGCTCTTC
>JACCDO010957010.1_pt1 | contig 12527 bp, 10 predicted proteins | sample 7446101 | NCBI WGS metagenome assembly JACCDO01 (sample SAMN15323440, study PRJNA562643) | freshwater metagenome | isolation source: river surface water | place: USA:Blue River Watershed | collected 2017-08-16 | reverse complement strand
CCGCGTCAACCACCTCACCGACCACCTTCGCACGCACCGCAAGGATTTCCACTCGCGTCGCGGTCTCATCATGCTGACCAACCGCCGCCGCAAGCTGCTGTCCTACCTCAAGTCGACCGATCTGGACCGTTACAACGCCCTGATCGCGAAGCTCAACCTGCGCAAGTGACCGTCGCCTCCGGGCGTCTCGGTTCCCCAGACGTCCCGGCCTAGCGCCGGGACGTCCGCTTTTCCCACCAACCAACAACCCGCCGGGCACACCGCCTGGCACAACACCCAACATACCATGAAACAGAAACACTCGGTGACCATCGAAGAACTCGGTATCACCATCAGCACCGGCTCCATCGCCCGTCTCGCCAACGGCGCCGTCACCATCAGCAAGGGAGAAACCACGCTCTTCGTGTCGGCCACCGCCGCCGAGGACCTGCGCTCCCCCGACCAGGACTTCTTCCCCCTGACCGTCGACTACCGCGAGAAGTTCGCCGCCGCCGGCCGCTTCCCCGGCAGCTACTTCCGCCGCGAAGGCAAGCCCTCCGACAAGGAGATCCTGACCTCCCGCCTCTGCGACCGTCCGCTGCGCCCGCTCTTCCCCGAAGGCTTCCTCAATGAGGTCCAGGTGATCGGCCTGCTGCTCTCGGCCGACCAGATCAACGACTCCGACATCCTCATGGTGAACGGCGCCTCCGCCGCGCTCCTCTGCTCCGACATCCCGTGGAACGGCCCGATCGCCGGCGTCCGCGTCGGCCGCATCGAAGGTCGCTTCGTCATCAACCCGACCCACGAGGAGCAGTACAACTCCGACCTCGATCTCATCTACGTCGGCAACGAGAACGACATGATGATGATCGAAGGCTCCGCCGACCAGCTGCCCGAGGCCGACTTCATCGCCGCCCTCGAGTACGCCCAGAAGGCCATCCAGCCGATCATCGCCGCCCAGCGCAAGCTCGCCGCGATGTACTCCAAGACCAAGCGCGTCTTCCCGCTCGTCGTCTGCGAACCGAAGGCCCTCGCCATCTGCGAGCGCGTCGCCGGCGAAGGCGACCAGCTGAAGAAGGCGATCTTCATCGCCTCCAAGAAGGAGCGCGGCGACGCCGGCAAGGCCGTGGTCGTGAAGGCCAAGGCCGCCTGCAAGGCCGAGCTCGGCGACGTCTTCGACGCCCGCCAGATCAAGATGGCCTTCGAGAAGCTCCAGGAGAAGGTCTACCGCAACGCCATCATCCAGACCGGGGAGCGCGCCGACGGCCGCACCCCGAAGGACCTGCGCCCGATCTCCTGCGAGGTCGACGTGCTCCCGCGCGTCCATGGTTCGTCGCTCTTCCAGCGCGGCGAGACCCAGGGTCTCGTGCTCGCCACCCTCGGCACCTCCAAGGACGCCCAGGAAGTCGACGCCATCACCGGCGGCCCCAGCAAGCGCTCCTTCCTCCTGCACTACAACTTCCCGCCCTTCTCGGTCGGTGAGACCGGCCGTTTCGGCATGACCTCCCGCCGCGAGACCGGCCACGGCAACCTCGCCGAGCGCTCGCTGCTCTCCGTGCTGCCGTCCGAGCAGGACTTCCCGTATTCCATCCGTCTCGTCTCCGAGATCATGGAGTCCAACGGTTCCACCTCGATGGCTTCCGTCTGCGGCGGCACCCTCGCTCTCCTCGACGCCGGCGTGCCCATCAAGGCCCCGGTCGCCGGCATCTCCTGCGGTCTCGTGACCGAAGACGCCGCCGGTAAGATCGTGAAGCACCGCGTGCTCACCGACATCATCGGCGCCGAAGACCACTACGGCGACATGGACTTCAAGATCTGCGGCACCCGCGAAGGCATCACCGCCTTCCAGCTCGACCTCAAGATCCACGGTCTCCCGATCGCCATCGCCAAGGAAGCCATCGCCCAGAACAAGGGCGCCCGTGACGCCATCCTGGACATCATGACCAAGACCATGCCGGCCACCCGCGCCGAGCTGAAGTCCTGCGCTCCCCGCACCCACCGCATCAAGATCCCGGCGGACAAGATCGGCGCCCTCATCGGCCCGGGCGGCAAGAACATCAAGCGCATCACGGAATACACCGGCTGCCAGCTCGACATCGACCAGGACGACTCCGGTTGGGTCACGATCTTCGCGACCGACGGCGAGTCCCTCGCCCGCGCGGTCAACGAGGTCAACCTCCTCTCGGCGCAGATCGAGATCAACAAGACCTACAAGGGCATCATCCGCTCCGTGAAGGAATTCGGCGCCTTCGTCGAATGCCTCCCCGGCCAGGAAGGCCTCGTGCACGTCTCCGAACTCGCCGACCACCGCGTCGAGCGCGTCGAGGACCTCTGCAAGCTCGGCGACGAGATCATCGTCAAGTGCGTCGGCATCGACGACAAGGGCCGCGTGCGCCTCTCGCGCCGCGCCGCCATCGCCGAGAAGGAAGGTCGCGAATACACCCCGGCCCCGAAGCCGATGGACCGCCCCCGTGGCGACCGTCCGGACCGCGGCGAGCGCCGTCCCTTCCGCGAACGCGGCGGTGACAGCGAAGGCGGCCAGGGCTAACCCCGGCTGACTTCACCGACAAGGCCCCGGCTCACCCCGGGGCCTTTTTTGCGCCCGCTTGCTCAGGCCTTGCGCATGCGCCAAGTCACATGCGCCAGCGTGAGGATGGCGCTCGTCGGCATCATCAGCGTGGCCAGCAGCGGGGACATGACGCCGGCGGCGGAGAGGCCGATGGCGGCGAGGTTGTAGGCGATGGTGAAGGCGAACACTTCGGTCAGCACACGCCGGCGGTGGCGCGCCACGACGAAGAGGCGTCCGAGTCCGCGGAGGTCCCGTCCGAGGAGATAGAAGTCGGCTTTCTGTTCGAGCAGGCCGAGGTCCACCACCGGCGTCCCGCGCAGCGTGGCTTCCGAGAAGGCCAGGGCGTCGTTGGCGCCGTCGCCGAGCATGAGCGTCGTGGCGCCGTCGTGGCGTCGGATCCATGCGGCCTTGTCCTCAGGTGAGAGGCCGCCCAGCCCGCCGGACTCAGGCAGGCCAAGCTGGCGAAGCAGCGCGGCGACTTTCTCCGGACGGTCGCCCGACAGGATGAAGACGGCCACGCCGTCCGCGCGCAGGCCGTCGACGACTTCCTGCGCGTAGGCCCGGGCCTGCTCGGCGAAGAGGAAGAGCGCGAGGCGCGTGCCGTTCCGGCAGAATTCGGCGGCCGACATCCCCGCCGGAGCCGGGGCGCTGCCTTGCCAGCCGGGCTTGCCGATGGTCCAGACGACGCCTTGCGCGTCGGTGAACATCACGCCGGCCCCCGGCACGTTGCGCATGACCCCGTCCAGCCGGGCCGGATCCTCCTTTTGGGCGAGCGCTTCGCGCAGGCTGCGCCCGAAGGGATGAAGGTTGTCATCGACGAGCGCGAACAGGGCGCGCCGGGCGTCGGCGGGCAGGGCGGACAGCTGCTCGGGATTCGCGAGACGCGGGCTTTCCAGCGTCAGCGTGCCGGTCTTGTCGAAGACCACCTGGCGCACGCGCAGCGCGCGTTCCCAGACGCGGTGGTCGCGGAGGTAGACGCCGGCGCGACGCAAGGCGCCGACCGCGAGTTCGGTGGCCAGCGGGAAAGCCAGTCCGATCGCGCAGGGGCAGGAGACGATGAGGATCGAGATGGCGGCTTGCAGGGCCTGCGGCCAGTCTCCCGTGAGCGCGCCGCGGAGCCCGAAGGCCAGCGCCGCCAGGCTGATGACGATTCCGAGATACCAACTGAGGATCCGCTCCAGCTGCCGCGGCACGAAGGCGCCGTCGCCTCCGGCGTCGGTGAGCTTGCGGAGCATCGAATCACCCCAGGCTTCGGTCGCCTCGAGGCGCAAGGGAGTCTTGCCGATGTTCAACGCACCGGAGGGCACGAGCCGGCCGGCCGGATAGACGACCGGCTCGGATTCCCCGTTGATCCACGCGAGGCTGACTTCCGCTTCCTGTCCGACCAGTCGTCCGCAGACGGGGGCGACCTGACCGCTCGCCACGGCGTAGATCTGGCCCGGACGCAGCGCTTCGGCGGGGATCCGTCGGAGCGGAGCGGCGCTGTCCGCATGCTCGAAGATGTCGACCGGCCGCAAGGTCGGGGAACTCGCCGGCAGGCGACGACGGTTCTGTTCGATCGCGCGTTCCTGCGTCCAACGTCCCACCAGCATCAGGAAGGTGAACAGGCAGACGAAATCCCAATACTCGAGGCTCGGCAGCCCGAGCGCCCAGCCGACGAACGCCGCGAGGTAGGCGGCCGTCAGGCCGAGCGCGATCGGAAGATCCATGTGCAGCCTTCCCCGCCGGAGCGAAGCCCATGCCCGGCTCGCGAAATAGCTGCCGCCGACCAGCATCGAAAGCGTGGCGAAGAAGACCGCGAGCAGACGGAAGATTCCGGCGAACTGCTCGTCCGATTTCATGCCCAGATATGCGGGCACCGAGTTGAGCATCGCGTTCATCGCGAACGCCGCGCACAGGCCGAGCCTGGTCGTGAGCCCGTCTTCTTCCCGGTGCTCTTCGCCGTCGTCCGGGACGACAAGGTAGCCGAAGCCGGCCAGCCGGACGGCCGCCTGCGTGAGGTCAGCGCCGGCGCGCCATTCCATGCGCAGCGTGCCTCGGTGGGCGTTCACGCGGCCGCCGATCATGCCCGGGATCTCGCCCAGCAGCTTTTCGATCAGCCAGACGCATCCCACGCAGGACAGGCCGCGCAGGGCCACGCGAAGGGTGCGGTGCCCGGAAGCGTCGCCGGCCGACTGGGCTTGCTGCAACCATTCGAAATCCTTGGCGCCGAGGATCGTCTCGTTGATCGGCGCGATGGCCTCGGCCCGGAGTTCGTAGTAGCGTCCGAGTCCGCAGCTGACGATCAGGCCGTGCACCTGCTCGCATCCCGCGCAGCAGAAGCCGGGCGGCGCGAGCCGGTTCAGGATGGCGGAGCCGCAGTGGCGGCAGGCGGCTTCAGAGGCAGACATTGCCGGGAGCGTTGAACCAGACCGTCTTCACGAGGAGCGCGACGGCGGCGAGGGCGGCGAGGCCGCGTCGCAGCCGGATGCTCCGCGCCTCGCCGAGACGGAGGGTCAGCCGGTGGTAGCCCATCTGGGCGGCCCAGAGCAGGGGAATCGTGCCGAGGGCGAAGCCGAAGCCGATCTCGGCCCCGCGCAGGCCGTGGCCGCTCAGCAGGGCGAGCCCGAACAACGCGTGCAGCGGTCCGCACGGGAGGAGAGGGCTCAGGGCGCCGAGCCAGGCGCCGGCGAACGCCGGGCCGCGGCCTTGCGTGCGCTCCATCCAGCGGGCGTGTCGGCGGCGCAGGAAGGCTGGTGCGGGAAAACCTCGGTCGAGTCCCAGCGCGAGGGCGAACAGGAACACCACCATGGCCCACGGAAGGTAATCCATGAGCGGCAAGGCCATCCAGCGTCCGAACTTGGCGCCCACCAGTCCGGCGAGCCCGCCGAGCAACGTATAAGCAAGCGTCCGGGTGAGGTGATAGGCCGTCGTGAAGCCGAGGCGCTGGTCGGCGGTCGCCCGCCAAGGACCGAGCGCGCACGTCAGCGGTGCGCACATCGCCCCGCAATGGGGCGAGACGGCCAGTCCGGCGAGGAAGGCGCCGGCGCCGGTCTCAACGAGCGGGAGCATGGGAGGGCGGAGGGGAATGGGGGACCACCGGCTCGGGCGCGTGGCGGAGGGCGATGAGCAGCCAGCAGACCCAGACCGCGACGAAGCCTAAGAAAAGGGCCGCGAGCGGGATCCAAGGGTGGCGGCGGAGGAGGCTCATCGGGCGAGGGTCGAAGGGGCGGGGCCGATGAAGTGGGCTTTCTGCAGCACCGAAACCTTGCCGTCGTCGCTGCGCAGGCGGAGCGTGAAGTTGAACTCGCCGCGGTAATCCCGGCGGTCGACGAGCAACGTGAGCGGCAGCGTGACTTCCGCCTGCGGCGCGATGACCAATCCCGCCGACTGGTTCAGCACGCTCAGCTTCGTCGGCGACGCCTCGGCTTCGACGAAGAAACGGCGTGGGACGTCGTCCTTGTTCTGGATCTTGGCGCGGAAGACGTTGGCGACGGAGTCGGCGCTGACGACATAGAGCTCGGTCTGCGGCGGACGGCTCAGCTTGAAGCCGGCCGGCTGGACGCGGAGCAGGGAGACGGTCGCCACGATCAGGCCGACCGTCAGAAGCGCGGAGTAGAGGATCGTGCGGGGGCGCAGGAAGCGGGTGCGTCCGCCGGCCAGCTCCCGGAGTGACGCGTAACGGACCAACCCCGTGGGCCGCTTGAGCTTGGTCATCACGTCGTCGCAGGCGTCGACGCAGGCCGTGCAGGCGACGCATTCCATCTGGAGGCCTTGGCGGATGTCGATCCCGGTGGGGCAGACCTGCACGCAACGACGGCAGTCCACGCAGTCGCCCGCGGTGATGCCCGGCGCGGCCTTGCCGCGGGGTTCGCCGCGTTTCTCGTCATAGCCCACGATGACGGAGTCGTCGTCGATCAAGGCGGATTGGAGGCGTCCGTAAGGGCAGAGGATCAGGCAGAGCTGTTCGCGGAACCACCAGAAGTTGAAGAACAGCACGCCGGTGGCCACGGCCATCGCGACGAACGCCGCGGGATGCGCCTGCGGGGCGGCGGTGATCATCGGGTAGAGCCCGGGGATCGAGATGAAGTAGGCCAGGAAGATGTGCGCGACGGCCCAGCAGAGGATGAGGTAGGCCAACGCCCGGCCGCCGCGGCGCAGGAACTTGGCGGGCCGGCTCCACGGCTCGGCATCCAGTTTCGCGCGGCTGACGTGGTCGCCTTCGAAGAGGCGGTCCACGACCCGGAAGACGTGCTCGAGGTAGACCGTCTGCGGGCAGGTCCATCCGCACCAGATGCGCCCGAGCAGGGCCGTGGTCGCGTAGATGAGGAAGCCCCAGCCCGTGATGACGAAGAACAGGAGCCAGACGTCGCCGAGGCCGAGCGTCGCCCCGAGCAGATGGAAGCGGCGGTGCTCGACGTCGAGGAAGACGGCGGGGAAGCCGCCGACATCGACCCAGGGTAGCAGCGCGAAGAACGCGATGAGCAGCCAAGCCACGAGGCGACGGGCCCGCCACCAGGCGCCGACCACGATGGCGGGATGCAGGAAGCGGCGTTCGCCGTCCCGTCCGATCGTGGTCACGCTTTCGCGGATGGGGCTCCGGTTCGACGTCATGGGGTCAGCTGCGAGGGCTCCTTCGTGCGTTCGATGGCCTTCATCTGGCCTTCCTTCTGGAACGAGAGAAGGTAGGCCGTCACGGCCGCGATGCGGCCGGTGCCGAGCGCCTTCTGCGAAGCCATGCCGGTCGGCTTGCCGTCGAAGACGACGCCCTCGTTGATGTTGCGGAAGACCGCCATGCCGGTGTTGCCGTGGACCCAGAGGTCGTCGTTAAGGCGGAAGCCGACGCCCTTGATGCCGGCCATCGTCGGGCCATGGCAGCTGAAGCAGAGCGAGGCGTAGACCGCCTGGCCTTCGGCGACCGTCGACGGATTGCGGCTCATCTTCCAGAGCGTGGCTTCATCGAGGTCCTTCACCGCGGCCAGCTGCCGGGCCTCTAGCGCGGCGAGCTCGGCGTCGAGGGCCGCGCGGTCGTCGGCGACCGTGCCGGTCGTGAAGTTCGCGAGCCAGTAGACGAAGGCGAAGACGATCGAGCCGAAGAGCGTGAACAGCCACCAGTTCGGCAGGCTCTGGTCGTATTCCTGGATGCCGTCGTAGGCATGCGGCATGATCACCGGCTGGTCGTCGTCTTTCTTCATGGGCGAAGGTCTCATTCGTCGTTGAGGGGAAGTTCGGAGAGGCGCTTGACCTCGTCCTTGGGGGTGGTCAGCACGCGGGCCACGAGGATGACCATGGCGATGCCGAGGAGGAGCAGCCCGGCGGTCTGCAGGTCGCGGAGGAGGTCCTCCCAGACGATGCGGCGGAACATGTCAGCGACGCGCCTCCGCGCTGAGGGTTTCGACGTTGAGGCCGAGGCATCGCAGGTAGGCCAGCAGCGCGACCATCTCGGAGTCGGCGCCGGCCTGGATGCCTTTCTCGGCGAGGGCCTTCACGATCTCCTTGGACTGCGCGTCGTAGTCGTTCTGGATCGCCGCGGGCGTGCTGGCGTCGGCGCGATAGGGCACGCCGAGGGTGCGGAGCGCTGAGATGCGTCCGAACAGCTGGGAGCGGTCCACCTGGTTCTCCTTCAGCCATGGGTAGGCGGGCATGATCGAATCCGGTTCCAGTTCGCGCGGGTTCACCAGATGCCGGTAATGCCAGGCGAGGTCGGGACGCAGCAGGCCTTCGCGGGCGAGGTCCGGACCGGTGCGTCGGGAGCCCCACTGGAAGGGGCGATCGTAGATGGATTCGCCGAGACGCGAGTAGCCTTGGCCTGCGCCATAGCGGAGGATGTCCGGCTTCAAGGTACGGATCATCTGCGAATGGCAGTTGTAGCAGCCCTCGCGGACGTAGAGGTCGCGGCCGGCCAGTTCCAGGGGACGGTAGGGACGCTGGACGCGGCCTTCGAGCAGGCGGGCGTCGCCGTCACCTTTGTACAGGGCGACGGTCGGGATGATCTGCAGCGCGCCGCCGATGGCCACGGCGATGAGCGTGAGCACCGAGAAGGGGAAGGCATGGTGGAGCAGCTCCTCGTGCCAGCTCTTCCAAGTGTACTGGCGGATTTCGAAGTGGGCGACCGTGGCGAGGGTCAGCACGATCGTGCCCGTCAGGCCGATCGTCATCCAGACGCCTTGGCCCAGCAGCCAGAGGCAGGCGCTCACGATGATGCCGAGGGTGAAGAGCACCGGGGCGTTGACGAAGCCCGCGAACTTCGCCTTAGCCGGGGTCGCGACGGGTTCTTCCGTCACCTGCGCCGTGCCGTCGGTGGGCTGGCCGGAGCGGATGGTCCGGAAAAGATTATAGACCATCAGCAGGTAGCCGAGGAGGTAGAGCCCGCCGCCGAGGGCGCGCAGGTAATACATCGGCAGGATGTTCTTCAGGGTCTCGATGAAGGTGTTGGCCGGGGCGGAGCCGTCGGCGGTGAGTTCGTTGAGCGAGAGGCCCTGGCCGATGCCGGCCACCCACATCGAGGCCACGTAGAAGAGGATGCCTACCATCCCCACCCAGAAGTGGAGGTTCGCGAGGCGTTCGCTGTGCAGTTTGGTGCCCCAGAGGCGGGGGACGAGCCAGTAGAACATGCCCGCGGCCATGAAGCCGTTCCAGCCGAGGGTGCCGGCGTGCACGTGGCCGATGATCCAATCGGTGTAGTGTCCGAGGGCGTTGACGGCCTTGATCGAAAGCAGCGGGCCTTCGAAGGTGGCCATCCCGTAGAACGTCACCGCCGCGGCCATGAACTTGACGACCGGATCGGTGCGGAGCTTGTCCCAGGCGCCGCGGAGGGTCAGCAGGCCGTTGAGCATGCCGCCCCAGGAGGGCGCCCAGAGCATCAGGGAGAAGATCATGCCCAGGCCTTGCAGCCAGCTGGGCAGCGAGGTGTTCAGCAGGTGGTGGGGGCCCGCCCAGATGTAGAGGAAGATCAGCGACCAGAAATGGATGATCGAGAGGCGGTAGCTGTAGACCGGACGTCCCACGGCCTTGGGGACGAAGTAATACATGATGCCGAGGATCGGGGTGGTCAGGAAGAAGGCCACGGCGTTGTGGCCGTACCACCATTGCACCAGCGCGTCCTGCACGCCGCCGAAGACCGGGTAGCTGTGCAGCAGGCTCGTCGGCAACGAGAGGTGGTTGACGACGTAAAGCAGCGCGACGGTGATGATCGTGCCGATGTAGAACCAGACGGCGACGTAAAGGCTCCGCTCGCGGCGGCGGGCGAGGGTGGTGAAGAAGACGATGCCGAAGACGACCCAGACCAAGGCCACCAGCACGTCGATCGGCCAGATGAGTTCGGCGTATTCCTTGCTTCGCGAATAGCCGAGCGGCAGCGTGACGGCCGCGAGCAGGATCACGAGCTGCCAGCCCCAGAAGTGCACCTGCGCCAGGAACGGACAGGCCAGCCGGGCTTTGAGGAGCCGCTGCGTGGAGTAATAGATGCCGGCGAACACCATGTTGCCGACGAAGGCGAAGATGGCGGCGTTGGTGTGCAACGGTCGCAGGCGGCCGAACGTGGTATAGGGGATGCCGAGGTTGAGGGCAGGGAAGGCCAGCTGCAGGGCGATGATCAGCCCGAAGAGCAGCCCGGCGACGCCCCAGAGCACGGAGGCCAGGGTGAAGCGGCGGACGATCTCGTCGTCGTAGCGAAGGGTGGTCGGTTGTTCGTTCATGGAAGTTCGGAGGGCGGGAGAGGGGAGGGCGCTTCTTCGTCCAGCGGACGGAGCGAGTCGCGGTCGTAGCCATCCTCGCCTCGGTTCCGCTGATCCCAGAGGAACGCGAGCGCTGCCAGCAGGGCCAGGACGACGGAGAAGAAGACGGTGAGGGCGAGGGCGGCCACGAACGAAAGGGACGACGCCCTGAGATTACCATCCGGCTAGACGCATTCAATCCGCGTTCCCCGGGCGAATCCGGACGAGCGATTTTTCGCCGCTAATGAAGGCGTTAAGCAAATCGCTTAAAATGATTCTAAGCATTCTGGCGCAGTCATTCCACAGCTGTGGATAAAGGCTGCGACGTATGTTGGGTTGTTAGGTCAGCTTACTCTTCAGGCGCAGGATTAGCGAAACGACAAAGTCGATTAGGTCCGCTGAAACCATTCCGGACGCCGCCGGTCAGCCTTATTTCGTCGGTGATTCCGCCATCGTCACGCGATCGAACCACGCGCGCGCGGCCTGCGTCGCTTCACTGTCCCGCAGCGGCCAACGGTCAGTGTGGGGGTGGGGCACGGTCTCGTTGGGGAATTTTCCGTAGAGGGCCGTCATGTCGACCTTCAGGTAGGTCACGCCCCGGCTTGCCAAGGGCTCAAGGAAGTTGCGGGTCGAATCCCCGGCGTGCCCTTGGCTCACGAACAACGGACGGCCGTTGAGACGTCTCAGGCGAACCGACGCTTCCTCGCGGTAGCGTGCCAGCGGCGAACCCCAGGCATGGCCTCTCCACTCGGACACGCCGTCGAAATGATCATGGGCCAAGAGTCCGCACCAAAGCCGCGCGATCTCGTCGTCGTGCAGTCCGAGGAACGAGACGCCGATGGCTCCGCGGGAGAAGCCGCAGAGGACGACCCTCTTCGGGTCGCCGCCGAACTCGGAGCAGATCCGCGGAAGGTTGGTCTTGGGGTAGGCTACGGTGGCGTCGATATCGCCCCACCAGGTGCGCTCGTTGGTCTTACGGTCCTTGGCGACGTAGGGAAGGACGACCCAGATGGCCCGGCCGCGGGAGAGTCCGTAGCCGAGGCCGGCTCCTTCGACCTGACCGGAGGATCCCAAGGAAGGAGCATAGTTGCCGGTGTATTCGGCGATGACCGGCCAGGACTTACCCCGTGCTTTCCAGTCGGGCGTCCAGTCGTCGGGCAGGGCGATGATATGTCGGACCTGCGTGCCGGCGTATTCGGGCGGAGTGACCTTGGTTCGCTTGCCCGCGGACGGAGGTCCGTCGGTGAGCGGAGGCAACGCGAGATCGGCCGCGAGCAGCGTCGTCGCCAGGTTCAGGAGGAGCAGGGCGAGACGCATGGGAAAATCAGGTGCCGCGGTCTTCGACGACCTGCGTGCCGGTCCAGCGGTCGTGCCAGGCGCGCTTGTCGCGTCGGAACAGCGGGACGTGGAAGTTCACGATACCGAGCAGCATGAAGAACGGGTTGGGCAGCGTGAAGAAGGCGGCCTTCCAGGCGGAGCGCAGGAGCGCGCGGATGAAGCCGGGCTGTTCCGCCGCGGGCAGTTCGATGGTGCGGAGGCGGAAGATGCGTTTGCCGAGCGTGCGCCCGGCGAGGAGCCACTCCTGCAAGGCGAGGGCGAGGAGCATCGTCACGAAGCTCACGTTGCCTTGGAAGGAATACCAGGTGTTGAAGGCCTGCAGGTCGGCTTCCTTCGGGTGAAGGGCCATGCCCTTGACCGCTTCCAGGTCACGCGGCGCGCCGGTCTGGATGGCCTTGAAATACTGCTTGGTGAAACGCTGGATCCACTCGTCGGTGTGCTGACGCGCGGCGAGTTCCTCGGGCCCGGCGAGAAGGCCGGCGAGGGCCCAGCCGAGGATGAGCAGGGGGATGATGTCCGCCAGGCAGGCGAAGGTCCGCCACCAGTATCCCGCAGGGGGAGGCGGGATCGGGGGCGGGTTAGCCACGGGCTTGGGCGCGCTCGCAGGCGTCGAGCGTGTTCTTCATCAGCATCGCGACCGTCATCGGACCCACGCCGCCGGGGACGGGCGTGATGGCCTCGCACTGCGGCGAGACGGCGTCGAAGTCCACGTCGCCGACGATGCGGTAGCCGGTCTTCTTTGTCGCGTCGGGCACGCGGTTGATGCCGACGTCGATGACGACCGCGCCGGGCTTGACCATGTCGGCGGTGATGAAGCGGGGCTTGCCGATCGCGGCGACCACGATGTCGGCCTGGCGGACGATGGCGGGCAGGTCCTTGGTGCGCGAGTGCGCGATGGTCACGGTGCAGTCGCAGCCCTTGGCGAGGAGCAGGGCGGCGGCGGGCTT
>JACCDO010200929.1_pt1 | contig 12527 bp, 13 predicted proteins | sample 7446101 | NCBI WGS metagenome assembly JACCDO01 (sample SAMN15323440, study PRJNA562643) | freshwater metagenome | isolation source: river surface water | place: USA:Blue River Watershed | collected 2017-08-16 | reverse complement strand
ATAGCAAGTGAGAGAAGGTTCCGTTGGCGATGGCGGCTTCAAGTGCTTGCATGTATACCTGCGTCGCGGTGTCGGCATCGGCAAATATATAAGAAACTGAGTCGACGTAGTAGGACATACTCAAGGTATCAGTTGCTGCTAACAAGGTGCGCGAGTGCTGCTGCTTACTAGTGGAAATCACCGTCACATCAGTCTCGCGCAGGTCGTAACCGATTGCCTCGACGACGGCATCGATGATGAGGGCGTCATTCACTGCCTTGTCAGCTGCGTATAGGGAGTAAGACACGTTGTAGAACAGCTGGGTTACCGTGAAGTACACATTCACACCGTTGAGGTAAGTAGGGTGCTCGGTTGGAGACGTGCTCGGGGTATAGGTGGGAGTTACAGACGGTACGATGCTAGGCAGGAGAGTGGGAGTCGCGGTTGATGGGGTCGTAGTCGGGGATTTTGTGGGTGAAACACTTGGTATCTTACTGGGTGGGTAAGATGGCGCGGATGTAGGGATCGATGTGGGTGCGATACTAAAAAAAGAGAGGTGGATCAGTGAGTATGGTAGTATGAGTAGTGAATTCGTATTGAAAGTTATCAGCGTCATGAGTAGTAAACTGATTGCTTTTGCGTTACCTTGGAGTGTAACTGGGTATTACAGTAGGTATGTCGGTCGTTACCGAAACGATTTTTCGCACTCTGTTGCCACTGAACTCAGTGATATAGTAGTTGCCTGCACTATCAAAGCGACTGTAGCAAGGTCCGTTAATAGTTGCAGAAGTTGCTGCGGATCCGTCACCTGTAGACGAGGCAGTGCCAGTGCCAACAATGGTGGTAATTATACCGGTTGACACGGTTACCTTGCGGATGCGGTTATTAGAACGGTCAGAGATATACAAGTTGTTGTAGCTGTCGAGCACAACGTCAAAAGGATAATATAACTTTGCCGCTGTGGCTTGTATGTTGTCTCCGTTGTACCCTCCTGATGTGCTGCCTGTACCGGCGACTGTGGATATTACTCCAGTGGACACGGTGACCTTGCGGATCACGTTGTAGCCATTATCATCGCCGAAGTAAACATTGAGACTTGTATCTAGGTTTATTCCATGAGGATACTTGATAGTCCCACTCGTAGCAGCTCCTCCATCACCGCTGTAGCCCGCAACTCCATTCCCAGCAATAGTGGTTATAACACCTGTAGAAGCGGTAATCTTGCGGAGTCGGTGGTTACTATTATCCCCGATGTACACGTTGCCTATAAGGAGGTATTTAAAGAAGACGTTCTGTTATTTACTACTTGCCCTTACCTGAAGTATCCACAGCCACTCCAATTGGATAGCTAAGTGTCGCACTCGAAGCCTGGCCGTTATCTCCGCTGAAACTAGCTGTGCCGGTCCCAGCTAAAGTCGAGACCAAATTTGTGGATGCGAGAACCTTGCGTATGCGCTGATTGTAAAATTCAGCGATGTACAGATTGCCTAAGAGACAGATTATGTCAGTATGATGGTGAAGGATAAGGTGTGTATCGCGTGCTGCGTCACCTGAGCTGTCCATGCAGAGTCCAAATGGCCCATATATCGCCGCACTACTTGCTGCTCCTCCATCACCACTGTAACTAGCCGAGCCGGTGCCTGCATACGTGGTGATAATCCCTGTTGATGCAGTGATCTTACGCACGCGGTTATTACCGAAATCACTTAAGTATACATTCCCGCTGGAGTCAACCGCGATTCCAGATGGACTGTTAACAGCAGCTGAGGTGGCCTGGCTGCCATCACCTGAGTAACTAGCTGACCCAGTTCCCGCAATAGTTGAGATCACACTGATGGAATGAGGACTCAACGAGGGATAGTACGTAGGCTGCATACTTGGTGTGGAGGTTGATGGCATGAAGGTGGGCGTGGTACTATATAGAAAGCATATATCTATCAGAGAGATGGAACTAAAGGACACATTATTAAAGTTACCTGGGAGTATAAGTGGGTGCTGGTGTTGGTATATCGGTGGTAACCGTTACGACTTTCCTTATGCGATTGCCATCATCAACATTAACAGCACCGCATTCCGAGATATAGTAGTTGCCTGAGCTGTCAAACCGACTATTACACGCTCCTTTAATAGTGGCGGAAGTCGCAGCGCCTCCATCACCTGTGGATGAGGAGGTGCCAGTACCTACTACAGTGGTAATCACACCGGTTGACACGTCGACTTTACGGATGCGACAATTATGACGGTCAGATATATACAAGTTGTTGTAGCTGTCGAGTACCACGTCGGTAGGATAGTTTAACGTAGCAGCCGTGGCTTGTATGTTGTCTCCGTTATATCCTCCTAAGGTACTCCCTAAGCCCGCGACAGTACTGATCACCCCAGTGGACACGGTGATCTTGCGGACCACGTTGTAGGAGCTATCGATAAAGTACACATTTAAATTGCTATCAAGGTTGACTCCTGCGGGATATGCAATATTCGCAGCTGTAGCTAAACCGTTATCACCACTATATCCTAAAACTCCCGTGCCTGCAATAGTGGTAATAACACCTGTAGACACTAATATCTTGCGAACTCGGTAATTACTTGTATCCCCGATGTACACGTTGCCTAAAAGGATGTCAAGAAGTGAGTCCGTGTGTCTGAGTTAATATTTACTTACTACTTGCCCTTACCTGAAGTATCTACAGCCACTCCTATAGGGATATTCAGTGTGGCACTAGTGGCCTGACCGTTATCTCCGCTGTAGCTAGAGGTACCGGTCCCAGCAACAGTCGAGATCACACTCGTTGACGCCGTAACCTTACGGATGCGCTGATTTTTGCTATCTGCAATGTACAAGTTGTCTAAGATGTGAATTACATCAGTATGAAGGTGAGTAAATATACATCTTGAATTGATTGCTGTAGTACCTGATGTGTCCATGCAAAGTTCGTATGGTTTATTCAACGCCGCGCTACTCGCTACTCCATTATCGCCGCTGTAACTAGATGCACCAGTACCTGCGTACGTGGTGATGATCCCTGTTGATGCAGTGATCTTGCGCACGCGGTGGTTGCAGTATTCGGCGAAGTACACGTTCCCGCTGGAGTCAATCGCGATTCCCGTCGGCGTGTTTATTGTAGCAGCAGTAGCAGCTCCGCCATCACCCGAATAACTAGCCGTCCCAGTTCCCGCAATAGTCGAGATCACAGAGATGGAATGCGGACTCAACGAGGGATATGGTGTTGGCTGGGTGCTGGGTGTTATTGTAGGAATGTCGGTGGTGACTATCATCACCTTCCTCACTCGATTACCTTCGCATTCAGTGATATAGTAGTTACCCGTGCTGTCAAATCGACTAAAGCATGGCCCATTAATCGTGGCCGAAGTCGCTGCGGCTCCATCACCTGTAGACGAGGAGGTGCCAGTACCCACCACCGTGGTAATCACACCGGTTGACACTGTAACCTTGCGGATGCGGTTGTTAGCACGGTCAGAAATGTACAGGTTACCTGAGCTGTCTAATGCTACGTCATGAGGGGTGTCCAAGCTAGCTGCCGTGGCTTGTATGTTGTCTCCCTTGTATCCGGTTCCGCCGTTTCCCGCGACGGTTGATATTACCCCGGTGGACACGGTGACCTTGCGGATCACGTTGTATGCTATATAATCCCCGAAGTACACATTACCCGCGCTGTCGAGATTGACTCCTGCGGGATTCTTAATATTCGCACTTGTGGCCTGACCGTTATCACCGCTATAACCAGCAGTTCCCGTGCCAGCAATCGTACTTACAATAGTTGTAGACGCGGTGATCTTACGAACTCGGTGATTATTCTCATCCCCGATATACACGTTGCCTATATAAGGATGTCAAGAGGTAATTAGTGGTATCACTGAGCTAAGAATTTCTTGCCCTTACCTGAAGTATCCACAGCCACTCCTATAGGGTTATAAAGTGTCGCACTCGTGGCCTGACCGTTATCTCCGCTGAAGGTTGTTGAGCCAGTACCTGCTATGGTGGAAATCACACTCGTGGATGCGAGAACCTTGCGGATGCGGTGATTGGTAAAATCCGCGATGTACAGATTGCCTGAGGCAAAAAACAAGAATAAGTTGGTGAATATATATCTAGCTTGCTGTGTTACCTGATGTGTCCATGCAAAGTCCATCGGGATAATTCAACGCCGCGCTACTAGCGACTCCGTTATCACCACTGTAACTAGATGCTCCTGTGCCCGCGTATGTGGTGATGATGCCAGTTGATGAGGTGATCTTTCGCACGCGGTGGTTACTAAAATCACTGAAAAAAACATTTCCGCTGGAGTCAATTGCGATTCCACCTGGTTGATAGATGGCAGCTGAAGTAGCTTGACTACCATCACCTGAGTAACCAGGTGTTCCTGTTCCCGCAATAGTCGAGATCACACTGATGGAATAAGGACTCAACGAGGGATAATACGTAGGGGATTTGGTAGGACTGGCTGTTGAAGGCACTAAGGTGGGCGTGATACTATATAAAAATCCTAAGTAACGGTGAGATTATACTTACGGTAGTGATAAAACGTACCTGGGAATGTAACTGGGTGCTGCTGTTGGTATATCAGTGGTTACTGTGACGACCTTCCGCATTCGATTACCGGTGAATTCAGTGATATAGTGGTTACCCGCACTGTCAAAGCGGCTATAACATGGCTGATTTATTGTAGCAGAGGTAGCCGAGGCTCCATCGCCCGTTGAGGAGGCAGTGCCAGTTCCCACCACCGTGGTGATCACACCTGTGGATATAGTGACCTTGCGGATGCGGTTATTATAACGGTCAGAAATGTATAGATTACCAGAATTATCAAGCACCACATCATAAGGAGAGTTCAGTTTCGCAGCTGTGGCTTGTATATTATCTCCGTTATAGCCGCCCGAGGTACCGCCGGTGCCTGCGACAGTAGAGATGATACCAGTAGCCACAGTGATCTTGCGGACCACGTTAAATGCTACATAGTCGCCGAAGTACACATTGAGACTAGTATCCAGATTAATTCCGCAAGGAGTTTTAATAGCCGCAGCCGTAGCAGCTCCTCCGTCACCACTATATCCCGATGATCCCGTGCCCGCAATGGTGGTTATCACACTTGTAGATGCGGTGATCTTACGAACTCGGTGATTATTACCATCACCGATGTACACGTTGCCTAAACAAGGATGTCAAGAGGTGAGTTGAAGTGTCGCAGCAATACTACTTGCCCTTACCTGAATCATCCACCGCCACTCCTAATGGGTAGTACAGAGTAGCACTCGTGGCCTGACCACCATCCCCACTATAACTAGTTACTCCTGTCCCAGCAATAGACGAGATAACACTTGTAGATGCGAGAACCTTGCGGATGCGGTGGTTATTGTGATCAGCGATGTACAAATTGTCTAAGAAAAGAGTAAGTTAGAAGGTGTATGGAGCGTTATATATGTTGTGCTCGCTGCAATACCTGATGAGTCGATGCAAAGCCCATCAGGAAAATACAATGCCGCGCTAGTTGCTGCTCCATTATCACCACTGTAACTAGCTGTACCGGTGCCTGCGTATGTGCCGATGATGCCCGTTGAAGCAGTGATCTTGCGGACGCGGTGATTCTCATGATCGTTAAAGTAGACATTCCCGCTGGAGTCAATCGCGATTTCCGTTGGACCGTTGATGGCAGCTGAGGTAGCCTGTCCGTTATCACCCGAGTAACTACCTGTTCCTGTCCCCGCAATAGTTGAGATCACACTGATGGAGTGCGGACTCAACGAGGGGTAATACGTGGGCTGAATAGTAGGTGCTGCTGATGTAGGCTTTACACTGGGTGCTGAAGTGGGTATGTCGGTGCTCACTGTGATCACCTTCCTTACTCGATGACCATCACATTCCGAGATATAGTAGTTGCCTGAGCTGTCAAAGCGGCTATAACTAGGTCCTTTGATATTAGCCAAACTTGCCGCGCCTCCGTCTCCTGTCGAGGTGGCAGTGCCAGTGCCCACTACCGTGGTAATCACACCTGTTGAGACGTCGACTTTGCGGATGCGGTTGTTATAACGGTCAGTAATGTACAAATTATTGTAGCTGTCAAATATCACGTCAACAGGTGAGTTCAGTGTGGCTGCTGTGGCTTGTATGTTGTCTCCGTTATACCCGCCTGTTGTACTGCCGGTGCCCGCAACCGTGGTGATTACCCCAGTGGACACGGTGATCTTGCGGATGACGTTGTAAGCGCTTTGTTCTCCGAAGTAAACGTTACCCGCGCTATCCAGGTTTATTCCACAAGGATACTTGATATTTGCAGCTGTAGCTTGATTATTATCACCGCTGTACCCTGCAGTTCCCGTGCCAGCAATAGTAGTTATCACACCTGTAGAAGCGGTGATCTTGCGAACTCGGTGATTCATATAGTCCCCGATGTACACGTTGCCTAGAAGGATATCAAGTGGTGAGTAGTTGTGAATGCTCTAACACTGTCTGTCCTTACCTGAAGTATCCACAGCCACTCCTATTGGGTCATAAAGTGTCGCACTCGTGGCCTGACCGTTATCTCCACTGAAGCTAGCTGAGCCAGTGCCTGCAATGGTAGAAATCACACTCGTGGATAACGTCACTTTGCGAACGCGGTTATTGTTGCTGTCGCCGATGTAGAGATTGCCTAGTAGGGTTGACGATAAAGAATTAATACTGGTTTCCTTCAAAATATTGCGTATTGATACCTGTCGAGTCAATGCCGAGACCGTTAGGTAAGTTCAAAGAAGCACTTGTCGCAACTCCATTCTCGCCGCTGTAACTAGCTGTGCCTGTCCCTGCGTATGTGGTAATTATACCCGTTGATGCGGCGATTTTGCGCACGCGGTGGTTATAGAAATCATTGAAGAACACATTTCCGCTGGTATCGATCACGATTCCATGGGGGTAATTAACAGCAGCTGACGTAGCCTGTCCGTTGTCACCTGAGTAACCAGCTGATCCCGTTCCTACAATAGTCGAGATCACACTGATTGAATGAGGACTCAACAAGGGGGAGTATGTAGGCTGGACACTAGGTGCGGCGGTTGATGGAATGAAGGTGGGCGAAGCACTACATGGTATATTAGAAAGTGAGATACATGCATCGTACTGAAGGTGTTGATTCGATCTTACCTGGGAGTGCAACTGGGTGCTGCAGTGGGTATTTCGGTACTCACCGTGTACACCTTGCGGATCCGATTGTTGCCAGAATCTGCGATGTAAACGGTACCTAATAAGGTAAAAAGTGAGTATATTTGCAACAATTGAGGACTTAGAAGGTAAATTCTTGTTACCTGACGTGTCAACCAGAACTCCAAATGGAGTAGACAATGTCGCGGAAGTGGCGGCGCCCCCATCGCCGCTATAGCTACCAGTCCCAGTACCGGCGACTGTAGTAATAATCCCTGTGGAGACCGTTAACTTGCGGATACGATGGTTACTATAATCAGCAATATACAAGTTACCTAAGGGCGCAAGTAAGTAATAATATGAATATAACTGTGAATAATGCGACAAACCTGACGAATCGACACTGACCCCCATTGGATTATTCAATTTCGCACTTGTTGCTTGTCCGTTATCACCGCTGTAACCACCACTTGTACTGCTGCCGGCGATTGTAGTAATAATCCCTGTGGAGACCGTCACCTTGCGGATACGATTATTACCGCAATCAGAGATGTAGTAATTACCTAGTGAATAATAATTCAAGTTAAAGAATAAAAGAGTAGGAATAGTTGGTGCTAGCTAGCTGTACCTGCTGAGTCCACATCCACCGCTCGCGGATAATTAAATGTCGCCGATGTGGCTTGGCCATTGTCACCCGAGTAGCTACTCGTTCCTGTACCGGCGATGGTGGTTATGATACCCGTTGAGACAGCCACCTTGCGAATACGTTGATTAAAATAATCAGCAATGTACAAGTTACCTGCCGAGTCTAGCGCGACTCCTCTTGGGTAATTCAATTTAGCTAACGCGGCCTGGCCGTTATCACCACTGTATCCACCACTTGTACTGCTGCCAGCATAGGTGGTAATAATTCCCGTGGAAACCGTTACCTTGCGGATGCGATAGTTACTATGATCTGCGATATATACGTTACCTAGGTAGACACAGAGTGAGTGAGATAACATGGTTGTAAGAAATGCTTGGCTACCTGATGAGTCCACTGCGATTGTGGTTGGGATATTCAATGCAGCTGAAGTGGCTTGACCGTTATCGCCAGAGTAACTGCCACTTGTAGTGCTACCTGCGATTGACGTGATAACCCCTGTTGATGTAGTGATCTTGCGGATACGGTGGTTGTAAGTATCCGCGATGTACACATTGCCCAACGAGTCTACTGCGAGTCCCTCTGGTCCTTTTACTGTCGCAGAGGTCGCGGGTCCATTATCACCAGAGTAACTAGAAGATCCAGTTCCCGCAATAGTCGAGATCACGGTGATCGAATGCGGACTCAACGAGGGGTAATAGGTAGGCTGCATACTGGGTGCAGCAGATGTGGGATGGATACTAGGTGTAGAGGTGGGAATGTCGGTAGTTATAGTCATCACCTTCCTTACTTTATTACTGTCTTCGGTGATATAGTAGTTACCTGAGCTATCAAAACAGCCGAATACAGGTCCGTTGATAGTGGCAGAAGTAGCCGCGGATCCGTCCCCAGTCGATGAGGTAGCGCCAGTGCCAACAATAGTGGTAATTACACCGGTTGACACAGTAACCTTGCGGATGCGGTTGTTACTTCGGTCCGAGATATACAAGTTGCCGTAGCTGTCAAGTGAAACGTCATGGGGATAGTATAACGTGGCGGCCGTTGCTTGTACGTTGTCTCCGTTGTATGAGCCTGATGTACTTCCGGTGCCGGCAACCGTAGTGATTACCCCAGTAGACACAGTGATCTTGCGGACCACGTTATAACAACCAACACCCCAATCACCGAAGTACACATTCAAACTGCTGTCGAGGTTGACGCCGCGAGGATACTTAATCATTGCCGAAGTGGCAGCTCCTCCATTGCCGCTGTATCCTGCAGTGCCCGTCCCGGCGATTGTTGTTATCACGCCTGTTGCGGCAGTTACCTTGCGGACGCGGTTATTGTAATAGTCGCCGATATACACGTTACCTACAAGATTGAAAAGTATAAGAGAGCAACTGCACGGCATAGGAAAGACTCACCTGAAGGATCCACAGCCACTCCTGCGGGATTATATAGCGCCGCACTTGTGGCTGGACCGTTATCTCCACTAAAACTTCCTGTTCCTGTGCCTGCTATTGTGGATATAATACTCGTCGACATAAGAACTTTGCGGATGCGGTGATTGCCGTAATCAACTATGTAAACATTGCCTACGAGGTGATTGAGTGAGTACAACAAGGGTTAGTACTATATGTGGTATAGGTACCTGAGCTGTCGAGGCAGACTCCATGTGGCTGATTTACGGCCGCGCTACTCGCTACTCCTCCATCGCCATTATAAGTAGTAGATCCGGTGCCTGCGTACGTGGTGATGATACCGGATGATACGGTGATCTTGCGCACGCGGTGGTTGCTCTTGTCACTGAAGTACACATTTCCGCTGGAATCTATCGCTATTCCATGAGGATTATTGATGGCAGCTGACGTAGCCAGGCTTCCATCACCACTATAACTAGCTGTCCCAGTTCCTGCAATAGTTGAAATCACACTGATGGAATGCGGACTCAACGAGGGATAATATGTAGGTTGCACACTAGGTGTGGAGGTGGGTATGTCCGTGGTGACAGTGATGACCTTACGCACTCGATTACCTTCACATTCAGAGATATAGTAGTTACCGGAGCTGTCAAAACGGCTGAAACAGGGCTGATTAATAGTAGCAGAAGTAGCAGCGCCTCCGTCACCAGAGGATGAGGCAGTACCGGTGCCCACTACAGTAGTAATCACACCTGTTGATGCATCGACCTTGCGGATGCGGTTATTAATTCGATCAGAAATGTACAGGTTATTGTAGCTATCGAGAACCACGTCAAAAGGAACGTTCAGTGTCGCAGCTGTGGCTTGTATATTGTCTCCGTTATATGCTCCTGATGTGCTGCCGGTCCCTGCGACAGTGCTTATCACCCCAGTCGACACGGTGATCTTGCGGATGACAAAAAAGCCGCCAAAATCACTGAAATAAACATTGAGGCTGCTATCCAGGTTGACTCCTGATGGCAACTTGATATTCGCACTTGTGGCTTGACCTCCATCACCGCTGAACCCTGCGATTCCAGTGCCAGCGATTGTAGTTATAATACTTGTCGACGCGGTGATCTTGCGAACTCGGTGATTATAAGCATCCCCGATATACACGTTGCCTAAAAGGATGTCAAGAAGTGAGTTAGCCTTTAACAGGTTACTACTTTCCCTTACCTGAAGTATCCACAGCAACTCCTCCTGGGTAGTATAGCGTCGCACTCGTGGCTTGACCGTTATCTCCAGTGTAGCTGGTAGAGCCGGTTCCAGCTATAGTCGAGATCACGTTCGTGGATGCAATCACCTTGCGGATGCGATGATTTTTACAGTCAGCAATGTAGAGAGTATCTAATAGGTGAGTAACGCGAGTAAGGAAGTGGGATGTAGATGCATATCTTGCTGTGTAACCTGAAGTATCAAAAAAGAGTCCGTTTGGCCAGTACAACGCCGCACTACTTGCCACATCCCCATCGCCACTGTAACTAGATGAGCCAGTTCCCGCGTATGTGGTGATTATACCTGTCGATGCAGTGATCTTGCGCACGCGGTTATTATTAAAATCACTAAAGAAGACATTTCCGCTGGCGTCAATCACTATTCCTGATGGACCATTTAGGGTAGCGCTCGTAGCCAGGCCGTTGTCACCCGAGTAACTAGCTGTTCCAGTTCCAGCAATAGTTGAGATCACACTAATGGAATGCGGACTCAACGACGGATATGAGGTGGGTATAGCGGTGGTGACAGTGCTCACCTTCCTTATTCGATTACCTTCACATTCAGAGATATAGTAGTTGCCTGCGCTGTCAAAGCGGCTATAACATGGCCCGTTAGTAGTTGCTGAAGTCGAAGCGGATCCGTCACCTGTTGATGACGCAGTGCCCGTGCCCACGACTGTGGTAATCACACCTGTTGACACGTCGACTTTGCGGATGCGGTTATTATAACGATCACAAATATACAAGTTACCGAAGCTGTCGAGCACCACGTCATCAGGAACATACAATTTAGCAGCCGTTGCTTGAATGTTATCGCCATTGTATCCTCCTGATGTGCTAGCAACACCTGCAATAGTACTTATCACCCCAGTGGACACGGAGACCTTGCGAATAACATGGAAACCACAACCGAAATCACTTATGTATACATTACCAGTAGTGTCAAGAGTAACACCACCTGGACATTTGATAGCTGCGGAAGTAGCTTGACCACTATCTCCACTGTGGCTGGCAGTGCCATTACCTGCTATTGTACTAACGATACTCGTTAACACAGTTAACTTGCGGACTCTATGATTTAAACTATCACCGATGTATAAATTTCCAGATGTGTCTATAGCGACCCCGACCGGCCAGGCCATTGTGGTACTTGTACCTTGTCCACCATCCCCATTATAAGTAGTTGCTCCCGTACCAACTATTGTCGATATGATGCTCGTAGATGCCGTCACCTTGCGGATACGATTGTTGAAAGTATCGGCAATATACACGTTGTCTAGATGATAGTAAAGTAGAGAGTTGTAACTACAGCAATAACCTTATATATGTATTGATTATACCTGAAAAATCCAAACATAATCCAATAGGATTGTACAACGCAGCACTTGCAGCTTGACCTTTATCACCACTGTAACTAGATGCACCAGTACCTGCATACGTGGTGATGATGCCCGTTGATGCAGTGATCTTGCGCAATCGGTGGTTAAATGCTTCATTGAAGTACACATTTCCGCTGGAGTCAATAGCGATTCCAGTTGGCACGTTAACAGTAGCTGAGGTAGCCTGTCCGTTATCACCACTGTAACTAGCAGTCCCTGTTCCTGCAATAGTTGAAATAATACTAAAAGAGTGTGGACTCAACGAGGGGTATGATGTAGGTTTGAGACTATGAGAGAGTTAAAATATTATTCCAATACGAATATGTTTAATATAAAATCTATGAACCTGGGAGTTATACTGGGTACTGATGTTGGTAAATCTGCTGTTGAATCAGTATTATAACTAGTGCCACCAATCCCCTCAATAGCACTGGCGATATAAGAGCACCATGTAATCTGCAGCTGCAACAAAACAAGAAAAGCAAAAATAATCATGATTTTATTGTTTCCTACTTCTTTGAACACCTACTTCGTAACAATTATTGGATAAAATATTTAAGTACAATCTATTTCATCTCTATTTTGTGATTAACTGCGACACTCCCCTATCAGAGTGCATGCAACAATTTCTGTTTGGACTCCTGCTGTGTTGGGTGTTTTTTTGTTAGTGGGTCGAACAATGCAGGCGGAAGTAGCCGGTAAAATGCTAAACATGCGATTAATTACAATAAAAACAGT
>JACCDO010444045.1_pt1 | contig 12529 bp, 12 predicted proteins | sample 7446101 | NCBI WGS metagenome assembly JACCDO01 (sample SAMN15323440, study PRJNA562643) | freshwater metagenome | isolation source: river surface water | place: USA:Blue River Watershed | collected 2017-08-16 | reverse complement strand
ATTAATAAAGGTAAAACTACTGCTAAATATTCTGCTAACCAAGCAGCGTTTTGCTACATAGTATGTTTACTTATTTTATTTCTTTAAACCAAAAATACCTTTCTTATATGCTTTCGACACTTTACATAGCGAAGGTGAATTTTTTGTCACTACATCTGTTTCATAATAGTTTTCTACCCACGTTCGTAAAGGTGTATCTTGAACAACTGTTCGATTAAACTTTGGATACCAATTATGTTTCCATCGTACATCAATATTTTGATCAGAGTTTGAAGGAATTCCTAAAAGATATTCTTTTACGGCATCTTTATAGCCGTTTAGCTCTACAATCGAACCAATGATGGCCTTATCGTGGAAAACACGACGTTGATTAGTAACAGCTTTGCGTGCAAATTGAGATCGACCCTCAGTATTCACGAATGTACCTCCTGTTTCACTAGGTAATGCACACGGTACGACGAGTGTATTATCGGAAATATCTTTAGAAACGTGTGAAGTGATATGAATTGCAGGAACATCGGATCTACCATCTAATGTCTGCACCATCGTTTTGAACTGAACATCACTTACAACACCAATTTGGTTCACACCTTGATCCATAGCCCCAAAGCTGTTTGCATGTGGTTGTAAATAGTTTAAACCATTCCAAGTATTCGTTACAAGATTTGGTACCATAGAAATTAAAGTCTGTAACATAGAAAAGAAAGCATTACCATCTTCACGTAAGAACACAGAAGGTCCAACTAATACGATAGGGTTTTTTGCTTTTCTAAAAGCTGTACAGAAAGATGATCGGCCTTCAACAAACTTCATAAAAGAATGCGCAGAAGTACCTGCAGTAATTACTGGGTATGTCGTAGAAATGGCTGCACCAAAAGACACGACAGGACAAGGTCCCTTCTTCAATCGTTTACGAATTCGTGCATTTAGTAAAGTACCTTCCAAACGCGGATTTACCCCTACCATAAGAATAAAATCTACTTTTGTAGATTCCCAATCCTCAATCCGTGTATTACACTTAAATGTGCTACTGAAATCAATAGGGAATAACGTGTTATTCCAATTTCTTTCTGTTGAGTTCGGTCCTTCTAATGCAACATTTTCAAAATAGTTTGAAACAACCCCAATCGTTTCTTGAGAAACGTTTCCCGATACTACAGCAGCTTTACTTTCAAGTGCTAGACATTTATGCGTAGAATGAACTAAAGAAGCAATTTCTTCTGGGGGCATGAACGATCGTTTGTTCGTAATTCCCTCGTAAGAAAATCGAGCTTTATCAGAAATCCATTCTTCGTTAATTTGTTCATTTAATTTCGGAGTAATTCGCATAGGAACCCCAAATCTAGAATCCATTTTTACATTAGAACCAATACCATCTGTAAGGTCAATTGTTTCTGTACTTTCCAATTCCCAAGGTCGAGCCATAAATGAATACGGTTTAGATGTTAAAGCACCTACTGGACACAGATCGATAACATTTCCCGACATTTCAGATGCAAATAACTTTTCTCGCACATAGAAACCAATTTCTAAATTCGTTCCACGGCCAGTCGATCCTAATTCACCAGTACCTGCAATTTCTGAACCAAAGCGTACACAACGAGTACAATGAATACAACGTGTCATAATCATTTGAATAAGAGGACCACTATCTTTATCCTCTACGGCACGTTTATACTCTTTGTAGCGACCTCGATCGCCCCCGTAAACCATAGCCTGATCTTGCAAATCACACTCTCCACCTTGATCACAAATTGGACAATCCAATGGATGGTGAATTAACAAATGTTCTAAAACGCCTTCGCGTCCTTTTTTCACCGCAGGTGTTTCTGTCCAAATACGCATACCATCACTAGCTGGAAAAGCACATGAAGGTTGCAATTTTCTGTCTTTTTCAATTTCCACTAAACACATACGACAGTTCCCTGCAATAGATAAACGGTCATGATAACAAAAACGTGGAACTAATACTCCTGCGAGTTCGCAGGCTTGCAATACTGTTACTCCTTGGGGTACTGTATGCGTCTGTCCATTAACAAATACTTGCATCAATTTTTTCTATTTTTAATTTTACTAACTAACCTTCCCGAGCTTCGACATAATAAAGGAGAACCCCAATCGAAACGGTTATGCTATAAGCAACCAAAATAAAACTATTTTTTTATTTTTGCTACACTTTTTATACAAACGATCTGTAAAGTATATTGACATTATTTATGAAAATACAATTACAGATATATTGACTATTTTTGTTATATTATAACATAGAACGCTAATTGGTTTACTCTTATTATTTTTATAAATAATAAGAATAAACCAGCGTTACTAAAAAATGATAGGCCAACTTTAACTAGTTGGTTTTAAGTTTTTATTCTTATTTATTTTTTAAATAAGAGAAAAAAACTAGTTACCTCCCCACCAATAGATAGATACAAATAAAAATAACCATACTACATCTACAAAATGCCAGTACCAAGCTGCTGCTTCGAAACCAAAATGGTGGCTAGTCGAGAAGTGATTTTTTAATTGTCGGAATAAACATACGAGTAGGAATGTTGTTCCAATTAAAACATGGAATCCATGGAAACCTGTAGCTAAGAAGAAAGTTGAACCATATACTCCGTCCGCAATTGTAAATCCGGCATCGATATATTCTAATCCCTGTAACGCAGTGAAGAATACACCTAATGCAACAGTTAATAATAGTCCGTTCACAGAACCATTTTTGTCACCCGCAACAATTGAATGATGTGCCCATGTACAAGTTGCTCCTGATGTTAATAAAACCACTGTGTTTACTAAAGGAACATCAAACGCATTTAGTACATCAATTCCTGCTGGTGGCCAAATTCCTCCAATTTCAATTGATGGTAAAACGCTTGAGTGAAAAAATGCCCAAAAAAAGGCTAAAAAGAACATAACTTCAGATACAATAAACAATAGCATACCATAACGTAAACCTGTTTGTACCGCGTTAGTATGTAATCCTTGATAAGTACCTTCACGCACTACATCAGCCCACCATCGGTAAGCGACAGCGACTAATAATACCCCTGATAACGTTAATAAAACACCACCATTTGCGTAGTCGTGCATGTAGCATACGCCACCAAAAGTTGCCCCAAATGCACAAATAGAGGCATAGAATGGCCACGGACTTGCATCCACTAAATGATAAGGATGTCGTGCAATATATTTTCCTGACATTTTATTTATCTTTTTCTTCGCTTTTTTTAGAAATTTCGAGATAGGCCGATTTTAGATCTTGGATAATATTTGGTAACTTACCAAATAAAACCAAGACCAATAAACCGATCACAACGATTTGTAACCAACCAATCTGCATTGCTATCTATTATTATTATTATATGTACAAATTATGCTAATTTTTCGGCTACCCAAGCTAAGTACTTGTCTAATGACACTGCTTCAACTACAATTGGCATAAATCCATGATTTACTCCACATAGTTCGCTACATTGCCCATAGAATGTACCTTCTCGATTGATAAATAATGACACCTGGTTTAATTTACCTGGAACACAGTCAATTTTCATCGCTAAAGAAGGAATCGCCCAATTATGAATAACATCTGCCCCAGTTACTAATACACGAATGTGTGTGTTTGCTGGTAAAACAACATGGTTATCTGTTTCTAAAAGACGTAATTGTCCTGGCTCTAATTCGTCTTGAGGTACCATATAACTATCAAATACAATTGGTTCTCCAGCTGCATTTTCGTAATCTGTATACTCATATGTCCAATACCATTGTCGACCAATTGCTTTTAAAGTAATAGCTGGATCAGCAGTCTCTTCTAAAGAATATAATAAAGTAAACGAAGGGAATGCAATAACTACAAGTACTAAAGAAGGTAAAATTGTCCATACAATTTCTAACGTAGAAGCGTGTACTACTTTAGATGGCACTGCATTTCTAGTATGATCAAAAGCATATAATGTTTTGAATAACATCCAGAACACTAAACCTGATAATACGAAAAGAATAAACATAATGTCATGGTGAAGGTTAATTAACCCCTCCATGTAAGGCGTCGCTGGATCTTGGAATGTAGCTTGCCATGGCGTTGGATAATCGCAATAAATCTTCATTTTGTGTATTTTCTTTATTTCTCCCCAAGTTGGAATTGAACCAACGACCTATTGATTAACAGTCAACCGCTCTACCTCTGAGCTATTAAGGATTCGTGCATTTTATTTCTATTCATTTTTTTTTAGAAATAAAAAGAAATAAAACCCAATAACAAGTTTTTAGCATTTATACCTATATTATTCAAGTTTTTACTATTTATTTTCTACCTATATTAAGTAGAAACACTCAAAACTTGTATCAGGTATAAATGGTCTAAAAGAAAATGTAAAAACTTGAATATTACTATATGTATATACATCTAAACAGTACGTGCACGAATCATTACAGAACGAGAAACTTGTGTGTAAATATCTTGACGTTTTGTATATTCTTGACGATGTAATGTTAATACAATAGCACCGACCATAGATACAAACAAGATAAATCCAGACAGAATAAAATATGGAAACCCGTGTGTAAACAAGAAGTTTCCAAACATTTCCATATTTGTTACAGGTTGCATAACAAGAGACCAGTCAATATATTCAGGTAACTCTAGTGAGTTTGGAATTGGATTCATATTTGGTACTAAAAAAACGAACTCACATACCAAAATAATACCAATCACAAAGAACATACCAAAGTATTCGCTTCTGGCTTCTTCCACCGCAATGTTTAGCATCATTACAACGAATAAGAAGAGGACTGCAATTGCACCAACATAGACAACTAAAAACATAAATGCCAAGAATTCAGCTCCAACCATGAGTAGCATTCCTGCTGCATTTACAAAGCATAACACGAGGAAAAATACAGCGTGAATCGGGTTTTTTTCAACTACTACAAAAAAACCAGTTGTTAACGCAAAAACTCCAAAAGCATAAAATAAGATTTCGTGCAACATAATTTTTGTCTTACTAATTTGAAAAATAACAGGAAAACTATCGATAAAGAGATTCTGTTTGAATATTTAATGCGATCTCTGTTTCCCAGCGATCACCATTTTGTAATAATTTTTCTTTGTTGTAAAGTAACTCTTCATGAGTTTCAGTAGCATATTCAAAATTTGGTCCTTCAACAATAGCGTCTACTGGACAGGCTTCTTGACAGAATCCGCAGTAAATACATTTTGTCATATCGATATCGTATCGAGTCGTTCTACGACTACCATCTTCTCTAGGCTCAGCCTCAATGGTAATTGCTTGTGCTGGGCAAATAGCTTCACATAATTTACAAGCAATACAACGTTCTTCTCCTGTTGGATAACGACGTAATGCATGCTCTCCTCTAAAACGAGGGCTTAATGGCCCTTTTTCAAAAGGATAGTTTAATGTAATTTTTGGTCGAAAAAAATATTGTAAAGCGACAAACATCCCACGAAACATTTCCATTAGAAAGAAGGTTTCAGTATTCTTTTTTAAAATCATTAGATTTTTCTTTACTTTTGGATTATATAACAAGTTTTAACCATTTATACAAGATATATGTATGAAAGAGAAAGTAAAACTTGGAAAGAATAAATACTTGAAGATAACAAGTTTTTATTTTAATAAATAAGTGTAAAAGTTGAAAATAACTAGTTTACAGTTTTTATTTTGATAAATAAAAAATAAATAACTAGTGGGAAAATTATAAGGGCGGTTGGCGGGATTTGAACCCACGACTTTCAGAATCACAATCTGACACTCTAACCGACTGAGTTACAATCGCCTTAAGATAACTCGCTATAACTAGTTTATTGTTTTTGTTTTAACATGTAAAAACAACAAACTAGTAGAAAACAAGTATTAAACTTATACACATATAAATGAATATAAGCTAGTAACAAGTTTTGACAAAATTGTCAAAACTTGTATCAAATATAAAAGGTAAAGACTTGAAGATAATAGATTTATTTGTTATCGCAAGAAATCGTTATCTCTGTATAATTCTACAACTGAATTTGGATCTGCAAATACCTCAGCCGGCACTTGTGTTGCATCCCCTAATAATTCATACTCTACGTCATCCGAAGCATCATACTCAGCGTTCCAAACTGCGTCAGAACCTTCATATCCTCCTGGATTCTCAACTACTTCGTAATCTGTCATCTCAGAAGGTAGATCTAAAATCATCTCTAATTGATCTAAATCTGAATCTTCCGAATCCTCTTCTTGAGCCATTGATTCTAATGTTTCAGTCATACCTTCAACCAATAAGTCTTGGAAGATTGCTAGAGATCGCTTTTCAACTTCGTGTAAACGTGCTAATTTTAATTCAATTGCTTCGTTAAGCATTTGAGAATAAGCACCTTCACGTGTTGCTAATAACTCATTAAAAGAAGCGTCGAAACTAGAAGCAAATGCTGACATTTCTGAAGCTACTTGACCTTGAGATTCGTGAAAAGAAATTAATTTCTGTACATACTCCTTTTCTAATGTCTTTGATCGGTCATATTCTTCTTGCAACGTGTTCCCTTTTTCATCGAGACCAGCTGCGAAATCGCTGCTATAGTTTGTAATTGCTAAATACATAAACGTTACGAAACAAAAAGCAACTAAAGTTTTTTCGTTGACGATTAAAATCTCTTTTGAAAATAAAAAAACGCTTAGAAGTAATCCTAAGCCTAATCCAAATGGTACCATTTTAATTATTGATTCATAGGTGAATAATAAAGGTTTTCTTTCTCCGCTAATGTATTAGTTTTTAATTTTATAGGCTCGAAGACAATCATATAAACGCTAAAAACTTTTTATCTACCAATGTATAGATTATCGATCTACTTCTCCAAATACAATATCAAGAGTACCAATAATAGTAACGACGTCCGCCAATAGGTGTCCTTTTGCAATAAAATCTAAACCTTGTAAATGATAATAGCCAGGTGCTCTTAGCTTTACACGATATGGACGATTCGAACCGTCTGAAGAGATGAATACGCCGAATTCACCTTTAGGTGCCTCTACAGCAGCATAAACTTCACCCACAGGAACATGATAACCTTCTGTATATAATTTAAAGTGATGAATCAAAGCCTCCATTGAGTCTTTCATTTGCATTCGGGAAGGTGGTGTAATTTTATGATCATCTACACGAACAGGCCCTGCAGGCATTTTATTTAAACATTGTTGAATAATACGTAAGCTTTGACGCATCTCTTCAACGCGGCAATTATAACGATCATAACAATCACCTTTTGTACCTACAGGAATATCAAAATCTAATTCATCGTAAATTTCATAAGGTTGTGATTTTCGTAAATCCCAATCTACACCAGAGCCACGTAACATTACTCCGCTAAATCCCCAAGCTTTTGCTTGTTCCGCTGTAACGATACCAACGTCTACTAAGCGTTGTTTCCAAATACGGTTATGAGTGAGTAACTCCTCAATTTCATCAATTCGAGCGGAATACTGATCACAAAATTCGTGAATATCGTCACATAACCCAATTGGTAAATCTAACGCAACACCCCCTGGACGAATGTAAGCAGCATGCATTCGTGAACCTGAAACCCGTTCGTAAAACTCAATTAGCTTCTCACGCTCTTCAAACCCCCATAACATAGGCGTCAATGCACCCACGTCACCTGCGTGACATGTAAGCGCTAATAAGTGATTCATAATACGTGTAATCTCGCTGTACATAACACGAATAAACTGAGCGCGTCGAGGAACTTGAATACCCAATAACTTTTCCACTGCTAAAGAGTAAGCATGTTCGTTGTTCATCATTGAACAATAATCAAGACGATCCATATAAGGCAACCCTTGCGTATATGTTTTATACTCTAGCAATTTTTCTGTACCACGGTGTAATAATCCAATATGAGGATCTGCTCGTTGAACGACTTCACCATCCATTTCTAACACTAAACGTAATACACCGTGTGCCGCTGGATGTTGAGGACCAAAGTTCATCGTCAGATTCTTTACCTCATTTACATTTTGTAACTCTGTCATACTTTTGTCTTTTTTAATGTAAATTCATACCAGTTTTTCATTAACATATAAAAAACGAGTGAGAGAAGATAAAAGAAAACGGAAAGAATGGGATTTGAACCCACGGTTTCTTTCGAAACACTGATTTAGCAGACCAGCACCTTAAACCTCTCAGTCACCTCTCCTTTCAATAAGTTTTTTACTTTACGCAAGTTAATGAAAAACAATAAAACATAATAGTTAGTTTTTATATTAATGAATAAGTATAAAAACTTATTGTAACCAAAATTATAAGCTGGAGGTAATCGGGATCGAACCGATAACCTTGTGTATGCAAAACACATGCTCTAGCCAATTGAGCCATACCCCCCATAAACACATACAATATAAAAATTTATTCGCCTATGTCAAAACTAAAACACCCCCATACACAAGACTGTTTCAATATGGAGATGGCAGGATCTGCCCCTGCGTCCATAGGCGGATTAATTATTATTTCATTTTCAAGTGATTAAGCTATCTTATATAAATATAAGAGATCAAAACTTGTCATCTTCAAGTTTGGTTCTAATAATAACAAATAAACTTGTGATCTACTTTTATGCAAAGCTTGTTATTGTGACTTAACGATGTGTTTTTTAGCTTGATGGCATTTAATGTCGATCAAGTTTTCAATTGATTTTCGTACTTGACGTCTACGGTGAATTTCAAAGACACCGTGTTTTTCAATGGATTGAATCAAGCTTTGCCATTCATCTTTAGCTAAATCAGCGACGATAACGTCTCTACCAATGCCTAATTCATTGCAGAATTGAAAAGCCTCGGCATGCCCAATCCCATACAATTTCTGAATAGCATATAGAACAGGCTTATCTTGTGAAATTTCAACTTCGTAAAATAAAGCCATATATTATTTCTTCTTTCCTTTTTTGCGCCGTAAAACTTCGCCAACATACAAAATCCCTTTTCCTTTATAAGGTTCAGGTTTCTTTAAGTCACGAATTTGGGCTGCAACCAGATTAACACGTTGTTTATTTGATCCTGTAACTGTAACTTTTGTTTTGTCAACAAATAAACTTACATCAGAAGGAACTGGAAACAAGTCTGGATGACTACGTCCCAGTTGAAAAGTCAGTAAGTTGTTGGCAAGAGAGACAGTATAACCTACGCCAACCAGCTCTAACTCTTTTTTTAACATAATATAATTAAATCTTTTTTGTTGAACGTTCAATAGGTAATTCCCACGGGCTTGAAAAGTCAAACGCACGAAATTCTTGAGCAAGTTCAAGAGGTTCTTGAACAACACGCTTTAACTGCTCATCGTAACGAACTTCAGTATAACCACTTAAAGGAAAATCTTTACGTAATGGGTGTCCTTGAAAACCATAATCAGTTAAAATGCGGCGTAAATCAGGGTGATTGTAAAAGAACACGCCGTGCATGTCCCAAACTTCGCGCTCTGCCCAATTTGCATTGGGAAAAACGCTTGTAACAGAAGGAATACCTTGTGTTTCTGAAACATTAGTTTTTACAGATAAACGAGCATTCCATCTATAACTTAATAATTCATAAACGACTTCAAAACGAGATTCTCTTTCAGGAAAATCAATAGCGTAAATATCAACAAGAGTTGCAAATTGAGATGAGTGATAATCACGTAAGAATAAGAGTGTCTTCTCAACGTTTTCCGGGGCAACACTGATCCAAGAACGAGTGTCACCTTGACGCGGACCAACATCTTGTACATATGCAGATTCAACGACGGATGGTAACATGTCTTGAATACTTTTTAAAAAAGGAATAGGGCTTACGTATTTTTTCATATATAAATTTGTTTTTTGATTGAAAATAGTAAGTATTATTTTCTGTACCAAGATAACAACGTACGCGAACGGTTGATCTTTTTTTGTAATTGAAAAATACCGTACAATAAAGCTTCCGCAGTAGGTGGACATCCTGGAACATAAATATCTACAGGAACGATACGATCGCAACCTCGAACAACACTATATGAATAATGATAGTAACCACCACCATTAGCACAGCTACCCATAGATAAAACCCATCTAGGTTCAGGCATCTGGTCATAAACTTTTCGAAGAGCAGGTGCCATTTTATTTGTTAAAGTTCCAGCAACAATCATTAAATCCGATTGTCGAGGACTAGCTCGAAAAATAATACCAAAGCGATCCAAGTCATATCGACTTACAGCAACATGCATCATTTCGACAGCACAACAAGCAAGACCGAAAGTCATAGGCCACATAGAGCTGTTACGACCCCAGTTAACTAACTTATCGACTTGAGTAATTGCGTATTCCATATTAAAATTACTTTTTTTTATAGCCAGAGTCGAAGGGACTCGAACCCTTAGCCGACGGTTTTGGAAACCGCTATTCCACCATTTGAACTACGACTCTTGTAATAACAAGTTTTTGTCTTATTACAATGCTTAAAACAACAAACTAGGAAATAACGAGTTTTGAGCATTCATAAAGTTATATTAAGTAAAAACTTAAGCAAAATACAATCTATCTCTTAGATTGATACGATAAAATCAGAAAAGTTCTTCTATAAGCATGAAAATAAACACAACAAAATAAGTAAAATGAAAGCATCTATAAGAAAAAGCTCATAAAAATAAAATATTTTATTATTTTGAGTTCAAAATAATTGTTAATAAAGGGGAAATCTGTAACAATTCAGCTTTGGAAGGGTCAATGTAGAAAAGTATAAACATCAATAGTAATAAAATGAAAAAAAAAAAATAACAAAAGGAGTATGAGAAATCCTAGCTATAGAGATAAAAAGAGTGCGTAATTATTCTTTTTAACTACACTATCCTGCAATGATAGTTTTTATCGTATCGTTGAATTCATATTTGTTGCCTTGTCTTTTACTTTTCATATTACAGCTAACTTCAAGTTTTATTATATGATAACAAATAAACTTACTATCAAATCTAGCTGCATAAAGCAAAGCAAAGTAACTTATTTTGATAGAACACAGCCGACAATCAGACTTGAACTGATAACCTGATGATTACAAATCAACTGCACCACCTTTGTGCTATGTCGGCTCATATGCATATTAGGATAAAGCCTAAGAGCCCTTTAATTAAGTATTTACTATAACAAGTTTTGACCATTTCTACCTTGTAAAGTAGAAAAGATGTATATTTTGACAATTTATACCCTTACAGGGTATAAAATAAGAGTAAAAACTTGAAGATAAAGACAACACTTACTATTTATTTTTTGATATTGTATGTTTTTAATCGTAAATCTATTTTTTCGTCAGAAGAAACATATAACAAGTATTTACTCTATATACCTTGATAGGTATATAGGGTAAATACTTGAAAAAAACATCATTCAAGTAATAACAAGTTTTGACCATTTCTACCCTTATAGGGTAGAAAAGATATAGTAAAAACTTGAAATAATCGTACCTCCCTTCCGTCGCTGACAATAAATGTCTGCAAGGCATTGATTTTTCACTTGAATGTGTTCATGGTTTCAACAATAATAACAAGTTTTGACCTTACAAAAAGTAAAAACTAAAATAAAAGAAATGGTTGCCCATTAGTACTAATCCACTTATTACATCACTGTATGTACATGCTTAGCCTATCGACGACCTAGTCTAGATCGGGGCTTTGAATTCTAATCTTGAAGGCGGCTTCCTACTTATATGCTTTCAGTAGTTATCCGTTCGCAATGTGGCTACCCAGCGATGCTTTTAAGTAAACAGCTGGTTCACTATGGATTGCTCCGTCCCGGTCCTCTCGTACTAGGGAAAGCTCTTCTCAAAATTCTGCGACTATAGTAGATAGGGACCGAACTGTCTCACGACGTTCTAAACCCAGCTCACGTTAGATTTTAATGGACGAACAGTCCAACGATTGCGACCTGCTCCAGCCGCTCGCTATCTAGAGCCGACATCGAGGTGCCAAACACTTCCGTTGATATGAACTCTTGGGAAGTATCAGCCTGTTATCCCTAGCGTACCTTTTATCCGTTGAGCGATGGCCTTTCCATAAAGAACCACCGGATCACTAGAACCGACTTGCGTCCCTGCTCGACATGTACGTCTTACAGTCAGGCAAACATATACTCTTACGCTCTACTTGCTATTTCCAACAGCAATGAGTTTACCTTCGTGCGCCTTCGTTACTCTTTCGAAGGCCGCCGCCCCAGCCAAACGACCCACCATTCACTTTCCCTAGTTGTAAAGGTTAGTCTTACAAAAAACGATACGTAGTTTTCCATATTGCGATTTTCATCTCCTACGTCTATCTTTTTTCATTCAACAATAAAAAGCTGTCGTCAAGGTGCATAGGGTCTTTCCGTCTAGCTACAGTTAATGCGTATCTTCACGCATATTCCAATTTCACAGGGTCCATTGATGAGACAGCAGGAAAGTCATTACGTCATTCATGCGGGACAGTAATTATCTGTCAGTGGGTTACGCTACCTTAGGATCGTTAGAGTTACGACCGCCGTTTACCAGTCCTT